>Ga0208113_1000537_pt1 | contig 18890 bp, 15 predicted proteins | sample Knorr_S7_td_NADW_FD_185598 | JGI IMG/M metagenome (GOLD analysis project Ga0208113, IMG submission 185598) | Marine microbial communities from Southern Atlantic Ocean transect - Knorr_S7_td_NADW_ad_2505m_LV_A (SPAdes) (version 2) | ecosystem: Environmental > Aquatic > Marine > Oceanic | place...
GAACCTAACGCCAGCAAGGAGAACAACCCGCTACATCCGCTCCGGCGCGGTCATTCCCATGAGCCCCAGCGTCCGCCCAAGCACCACTCTAGCCGCGTCGACCAACTGCAGGCGTGCGCGAGAAATTTCAAGATCCTCGGGTTCGGACGACACGACCCTGCAAGATTCGTAGAACCTTTGCAGCGACTTCGCCAGATCCATCGCGAAGTGGGGCAGATGATGCGGCTCCAACCTCTCGGCCGAACGCTCCACCACCGCTGGCAACTCGATCAACCTGCGGATCAAATCCAGCTCACGCTCGTGGATCAACAGTGAAAGGTCGGCGGAATCGAACCCGATCTTGCGCTCATCGGCAACCCTGACGATTGAACACATGCGTGCGTGCGCGTACTGGACGTAATAGACGGGATTCTCGGATGACTGTGACTTTGCCAGCCCGAGGTCGAACTCCATGTGCGATTCGGGAGACCGGCTCAGGAAAATAAACCGGCACGCGTCCGCACCAACCTCGTCGAGCAATTCCTCGATCGTCACCATAACGTTGTTGCGTTTGCTGAACTTGACCGATTCGCCATCGTCTTTGAAATTGACGATCTGGTTGATGATGATCCTCAGCCGATCGGGGTCGATGCCAAAAGCCTGCATGAGCGCATTCATCCTGGCGACATGACCGTGGTGGTCAGCACCCCAAACGTTGATGACCCGATCGAACTTGCGCTCGAAAAACTTCTGGTGGTGATAAGCAATATCCGTCCCAAAATATGTTGGACCGCCGCCCCCGCTGCGAATAACAACGATGTCTTCCTCAAGACCCAGCTTTGTTGCCGCGAACCACTTGGCCCCATCGCGCTCAACAATTAACTCGGAATCTTCAAGTAGTTCCAGCACCTGCTCGAATCGTCCCGTCTTGAAAAGTTCGCCCTCGTAAAACCACTGGTCATAAGTGACCCCAAGCAATTCGAGCACGCGGCGAATATCAGCCAGCGTCCGCTTCAATCCCTCGGGCGCAAGTTCGGCTGTCGCATCGGCCCTGTCTTTCGAAACCGCGTTGTCACCCAGATCATTAAGTAAATCGGCTGCAAGTTCTTGCAAATACTCGCCCGGGTAAGCTGGGTCGGGAAGTGGAACGTCGTGCCCGGCCGCCTGCATGTACCGGGAATACAGGGTGTCGTAAAACACCCGCATCTGATTCCCTGCGTCGTTAACGTAGTACTCCCGCTGTACGTCATATCCGGCAGCCTCAAGCACGTTTGCCAGGCTGCTTCCGATTACTGCGCCCCGGGCGTGCCCCACGTGGAGCGGCCCGGTCGGGTTCACGCTTACGAATTCAACCTGAACGTTCTTGCCACTACCGACCTCCACCGAACCGAAGGCGCCGCCGACCTTCCTAACTACATCGACCTGCGACTGAAGCCAGGCAGTCGAAAGCGTGAAGTTCACAAAACCCGGCGCTGCGTGTTCGACTTTGCCGACCATTTCGTGCTCGGGAACCGCTCCCGATATCGCCTCGGCAATCTGAATCGGGGCCATCCGCATCGTCCGAGCCAACGCCAGTGGCAGGCTCGTGCTGAAATCGCCGTGCTCGGCAAGTTTTGGCCGCTCGATCTTGATTGCAACATCGCCGGCAGCGGGAAGCGCGCCCGATGTCTGGACCGATTCCAGCGCCTCGGCAACGAGCCTCGCCAGTGTCTCTGTGATCTGCATGGAACGATCAGACTAGCACGACCTAAAGAGCACAGGTCTATACTGCCGTGCAACTGAAAAACGTTTTTTGAGGTCTGCAAATGGCAACGAGTAACGACGCCCAACAATTCGACGAACGCGCACAAGAAAATCGGTTGCATATTTCAATGAGTGACGCCGCTGAAATCGGCGGGTTCGCAGAGGCTGTCGCGGCCGCGATTTCGACTATTCGCGAGATCGACACGACAGGGTTTGAGGCTGCGGCTATTTTCGTGCCGACACCTTCGGGCGGTGGCACCCCAAAAATATTCGGTCACCCACAGGAGCGAGTCGGGCGAGATTCTGACTGAACATGTCGAACATTGAACCAGCGCCGGCACCAGCCACTGAACCAGTGTCCACCTACGACTCGATCACCCAGATCGCCCCGAAAATCGAACGTGGGGAACTATCGCCAGTCGAGCTTGTCGAAGCATCACTCAGCCGAATCTCACAGCACGATTCCGGACCACATGGACTGAACGCCTTTCTCGGTGTCTGGTCCGATCAGGCAATTGCCGACGCTCGTGCAGCCGAAAAAGCCATCTCATCCGGCGGCTATCTGGGGCCGCTGCACGGGATTCCAGTCGGACTTAAAGACCTGATCGACGTCGCGGGTCGTGAAACAACAGGTGGTTCGAAAGTCCTCGCCGGCAATATCGCGAAATCCGATTCAAGGGTCGCCAAAAAACTTCGCGCGGCCGGGGCGATCCTCATCGGAAAGCTCAACCTGGTCGAGTTTGCTATCGGGACCACGGGACTGAACCCCACGACCGGCGACGTGAAAAACCCCTGGGACAGAACGCATATCACAGCCGGTTCCAGTTCTGGCTCGGCCGCGGCGGTCGCATCCGGGATGATCCCCGCCGCGCTGGGTACCGATACTGGCGGCTCCGTGCGTATGCCAGCGTCACTCTGCGGAATTTCCGGGCTCAAACCAACGTATGGTCGTGTTTCCAGGTCGGGAGTCCTCGACCTGTCGTGGAGCATGGACCACATCGGTCCCATGACCCGCACGACCGCTGACTGTGCCTTGATGATGAACGTGCTGGCGGGTCACGACGCAAGTGACCCTGCCTCTTCGCACGAGCCAGTTCCGGATTTCACCTCGGGGTTCACGGAGGGCTTGGGGAGTTTGAAAATCGGCGTGCCGACCGACTACTTTTTCAGTGATTCGGTCGACTCTGAAGTCCTCGCGTTGGTCCGTACTGCCATCGACCTTATGTCCCGCAACGGTGCCGAAATCGTTGAACTGCCCATGCCGTGGGCCGAAAAAGGTCGTGCGATAAATCTGGGGGTGATCATCTGCGAGGTTGTTGCAGTTCACGAAAAAATAATCTCCGAGCACGCCGATCTGTACACACCCGCCGTGCGGAGCCGAATTCAATCGGGGTTCAATGTCTCGGCAATCGACTACATCAGGGCGCAGCGCGCGCGTCAATGGTTCAATCATCACATGGCAGAATCGATGCACCAGGTCGATGTCCTGATCACTCCGACAGTGCCAATTCAGACACCCACCATCGCCGATTGCACGCCGTCACCGGGCAATCCTGGTGGCGGGCTTGAGCTTCCATTGTTTACAGGTGTTTTCGATGTGACCGGCCAGCCGTCACACTCAGTTCCCTGCGGTTTCAGCACCGGCGGAATGCCGATCGGCATGATGATCACCGGTCACCCGTTTGACGAAGTGACCGTCCTCAGAGTCGGTAGTGCCTACGAAACCCTGACCGACTGGCACCAACGACCGCCGGCCGATATTCCGGATGTGACATGACTCATAACACCCCGGCACAACATACGAAATCAGCGACTGATGGAGGTGAGTCCGGTGAGCCTCCGACCAAAAAGAGGTTCGAAAGACGAGTAGAGCGAACATCGAGCCTCACCGAGCGCGGTTTCGCCTGTATCGCGCTCGACCGACCAACCGATGGCGTCAATGTCGGCCATACGCTCAGGGCCGCCCTCGGTTTTGGCGCCCGTATGGTCATCCTCGGGGGTGCGGACCCGAAGATCAACGTGCAGAAACTCTCGACTGACCCTGGCCGTGCCTACAGGCATGTCCCGGTGCTAGAAGTAGATGAAATTTTCGATGCCATGCCGAACGACTGCACCCCGGTCGCCGTTGAAATAACCGATAACGCTACCAACCTGGTCAACTTTGTCCACCCCGAGCGCGCCTGCTATATATTCGGGCCTGAAAATGGCTCCATAAGCTCCAAGATTTTGAACAAATGCCAGTTCATCGTGAAAATACCGACAACCATGTCACTGAACCTGGGAATGACGGTCAACATCGTCATGTACGACCGTCTCGCCAAAGCGACCAGAAGTAACGAAGCGTGAAAACTTCCGGAGCCGAAACAGTCGCTGCAGATACGAAACCACCCACCAGGAAAAGGTTCTACGGCTGGAACATCCTTGCAGCCTCGGCGCTTACGAACGGGTTCGGCGGTTCTCTCCACTGGCAGGGATTCACCGTATTTTTTATCCCCATATCGCAGAGCCTGGGGCTGACCTCGGCCCAAATGGCGATGCCGTTCGCACTTTCAAGGGCCGAAAACGGACTGATAGGGCCGCTCACCGGCTGGCTGATCGACCGGTACGGCGTCCGTCGCCTCATGTTTATCGGCACGCTTATGACCGGAATCGGTTACGTCTGGCTTGCGCAGACCAACACTTTCCTGGCTTTCCTGCTGGTCTACCTGTTCGTAATCTCTATAGGTGCGTCGTCGAGCTTCATGCAGGCTTCGACCTCTGCGCTTAACACATGGTTCGCCCGCCGTCGCGGAATGGTGATGTCGATCAACAGCGCGGCCTTCCGGTTGGGCGGTGCATTCATGGTCCCGCTCCTCTCAGTAGCAGTGCTCCGCTGGGGCTGGCAGACGGCTGCATTGTGGGTAGGTGTGGGGATGATCGTATTCATCACGCCACTCGCATTTGTATATAAACGTTCGCCAGAGTCGATGGGGATCGGACCCGATGGTGACCCGCTGAAAAGAAATCCAACCCGGTCGACCGGAACCGCGCCTGAAGACACCGAAATCGAGGTTGACGATGACGAGTGGACACCGCGAGACGCGATTCGCACCCGGGCTTTCTGGACGCTCGCTGCGGGAACTGTCCTGAGGATGTCCGTGCACGGCACGATCTTCGTGCATTTCGTGCCAATCCTCGTTTGGAAGGGCGAATCACAACAATCTGCCGCCAACCTCATCGGGCTGCTCGCACTGTGCTCCGTCCCGCTTATCATCCTCTTCGGATGGCTCAGTGACCGCCTGGGCCGCCAGCGACTTCTTGCAGGTTGCTACACCTCTGCCGCGGCATCGCTCATGTTGCTGAACGTGGTCGACGGTCCGTGGCCAATATTTGCCGCGTTACTTCTCTTTACGGGTACCGAAATCGGGTCGGGACTGAACTGGGCGCTGGTTGGCGATCTGTTCGGACGAAGGCGCTTTGCCACCATCCGGGGCATGCTCTCACCTATTTACAATGCAGCGCTGTTCATTACCCCGGTGGCTGCCGGGTGGGTCAAAGACGAAACGGGTTCATACGAACTCGTTTTATGGACGGGATCTGGGCTGCTCATCGCCGCGGCCCTGGTGTTCCTGTCGGTCAGAAAACCAACGCACCAGCTCCGGTCGGCCGCCTGATTTCGCAATGAAAAAACCCGCCAGTTGTGACGGGTCATTTCGGTTTTTCCTTATGGTCGGGGCGACAGGATTTGAACCTGTGACCTTTGCACCCCCAGTGCAATGCGCTACCGGACTGCGCCACGCCCCGATGAGCCAAAGATAACATCGAACTACGCCACATGGCCCACAATATGGGCATTTGTGACCTAATAAAATCCAGGCGATGTCAATTCGCCGGTTGCTATAATTCAGCGGTTGCATCCGCATAAAATCGGCATGGAACAGAAGCAAACCGCCCTGGATTACAAATCGACTCCCGCAGCAATGGCGAAACACGAACCAACAACCTCGAATATGCGAACGCTCCTCAGCAACGCTGAAGAGCTGAAATCTCGCGTCGGCGAGATCGTGAGGCGACTTTGACTTGCCTGCACTCCAACGCAGGGCCGATTCGCTCGAAAAAGAGGCGACCGCTCCTGGATTCTGGGATAACCCGCAACACGCTCAGTCAATGATGCGTGATCTGGCGGCAGTGCGAGGCGAATTCGAGACCTGGACCGACCTCGAAGGCGATATTGCCAACACGGCCGAACTGCTGGCGCTCGCCCTCGAAGAAGACGACGACACGCTGGGGACTCAATTGGCCGCCGAGTTGAAAAACTACTCGAACATCGTGGCTTCACTCGAATTTGAACTCCAACTCAGTGGCGAATACGACACGCGCCCGGCAATCCTCTACGTCAAGCAAGGCGCAGGTGGTGTCGACGCCCAGGACTGGTCCGAAATGCTGGTGCGCATGTACACCCGCTGGGCAGAACGGCGCGGGTTCGGGGTAGAGGTGATGGACCTGACTCCGGGCGACGAAGCCGGTATTAAAAGCGCCACCATCAAGATAGATGGCAAGTACGCCTACGGCTACCTGCGCTCGGAACGCGGCGTCCACCGGCTTGTCAGACTCTCACCCTTCGACGCCGACCACCGACGCCACACGAGTTTTGCTCTCGTCGAAGTCCTGCCCGAGGCCGACGAAACTGAAGAGATCAAAATCAATCCCGACGATCTCAGAGTCGATGTCTTCCGCGCAAGTGGCAACGGTGGCCAGAACGTGCAGAAAAACTCGACTGCCATCAGGCTTACTCATCTGCCCACTAATCTTGTCGTAGCGGTTCAAAACGAAAGATCGCAAGTCCAGAACCGTGAAGTCGCCATGAAAATACTACTGGCCCGCCTGGTGGATCTCGATTTACGGAAGAAGGCCGAGGAACGGGCCAAGTTGAAGGGTGAGCATGTATCGGCCGAATTCGGCAGGCAGGTGCGGAGCTACGTGCAGCACCCATACCAGATGGTCAAAGACCACCGAACCGACTTCCAGACCGGCGATGCGCAGGCCGTCCTCGATGGCGACCTCGATGAGCTGCTGAAGTCGTACCTCAGTTCCCAAATGGAATCTGCATCAGCCGCGGCCGAAGCAACATCCTAATCCCGAGTTAGTTTCAACAACAAGATAAATATCGAAAACCCCAAAACCATGACACAAAAATTACCGTAAGAGTTACCTGGTAGACAGAAGTGAGCGGGACAGAATCTTGATTTCAGGCTCGAATTTGACACGAAAACTGATTGCCGGCGCAGTACTGAGCTTGGGCCTCATGGCAGCGGTCGCCTGCAGCGGCGATGCGGGATCCCCCACCGAGGCCCCGGCGCTACCGACTTCAACAGCACCCGCAGCGAGGGCGACCCAGCCGGCGATTGCGCCCGACTTGAAGCAGGCTGGCGATAGCTCCGCCAGCGCCAATGACTCGGGCCCGAAACAGGGCGGTATTTTCAACACCCTGTGGAGCGACCCCCCGACACTTGACCCGCACCTGGTGACAGACGGCACATCGTACGGAATCGTCATCGAGATATTCTCGGGACTGGTGCGCCTTGGTCCCAACACGTTGAATCCGTTCGAACCCGACCTCGCCGAATCCTGGTCGATCTCAAACGGTGGCACGGTTTATGAGTTCAAACTCCGAAACAACCTGAAATTCTCCAACGGTGACCCCGTCACCGCACAGGACTTCAAATGGTCGTTCGAGCGTGCAGCCCACCCGGACACCGCATCGACAGTTGCCGAAGAGTTCCTCGGGGATATCGTAGGTATTCAGGACATTGTGGATGGAAATGCCACCTCGGCGTCTGGCATCGAGGTAATCGATGAGCGGACCCTCCGACTGACGGTCGACGCCCCGAAGGCATACTTTATTGCCAAGCTGACCTATCCGACCGCGTTCGTGCTCAACCGCAATAATGTCGAATCTCTCGGTAAGAACTGGACAGACGACCCGGTAAGCACCGGCGCGTTCCGGTTGAAAGAATACCGAATCGGCCAGCGGATCAGGCTTGCACGAAACGAAAATTACTGGGACCGTATGGCATACCTCGACGAAGTCGTCTTCAACCTTGCCGGCGGTGTCGCAATGGCGATGTACGAAAACGACGAAATCGATACGACAGGCGTCGGCCTTGCCGACCTTGAGCGTGTGCAGGATCACACCGAAGAGATCAACAAAGACCTCGTCGAAGTGCCGCCGAATTTCGCGGTTTCCTATGTCGGTTTCAACATCAAAGAAGCACCATTCGATGACCCCGCATTCCGCCAGGCCCTGAATCACGCAGTCGACAAACAACTCATCGCCGATCAGGTCTTCTCAAATCTCGTGAAGCCCGCGTATGGCATTATTCCGCCCGGATTCCCCGGTTACTCGCCTGAAATCAAGGGTCTACAGTTCGATCCTGAACTCGCAAGGGACCTGCTCGCCCAATCTGCCTACGCCGATGCCTCAACACGTCCCCGCATCGTCCTTACCGTGCCTGGCACCGGTGGCTCGCCCGGTCTGACTACCGAGGTAGTTGCCGATATGTGGCGACAGAACCTCGGGATCGAAATCGAGATCCAGCAGGTTGAATGGGCGACCTACATCCAGGACCTCCACAGGGGCAGACTTCAGGCCTGGAGTGGACTGTCATGGCAGGCCGACTACCCCGATCCCCAGACGTTCATTGACGTACTGTTCCGTTCGGACAGCGCCATTAACTACGGTGGCTACGCGAACCCGATGGTGGACGAATATGTGGTCTCGGCACAGACCGAGCAGGATGCCACGCGGCGGGTTGGGTTCTACAACGACGCAGAACAGATAATCGTTTCGGATGCAGCGTGGCTGCCACTGTGGTGGGGTGTCGATTCGAAGGCACTTATCAAGCCCTGGGTAAAGGGCTACACGTTCTCATCGCTGACGATCGCCAAGTTAAAAGATGTCTGGATCGACAAATAACCCCTAACCCAGGCGATCCACTCGGCTGGCACGGTGAGAGTTGCCCCGGAAATTCGGCGGTATATGTAACATGCCGTAGCCGGAGTGTTTTGGCCTTTCGGTGCTGGAGACGGATTTGCTTCTCCAGCGGCTAATTGTCCGATCTAAGTTTCAGGCGATTCTGGAGGACTGCGACCGCCAATGCTGGCATACATCCTCAGACGCCTGCTCTGGACGCCCATCCTGTTGCTGCTGGCGGCTTTCTTTGTGTTTTTCATGGGCACAGTGGCACCGGGCGACCCGGCCGAACTTCAACTGAAGAATCGCGCGACGCCGGAGCGAATCGAGAAGTTGCGCGAGCAACTCGGCCTGAACGACCCCTTGCCGATCCGGTATATTCGGTTCATAGGAAACGCCCTTCAGGGTGATCTGGGTGAGAGCTACACCTACCTCGGAAAGTCGGTCACTTCTCTCATCGGCCCGCGGCTCTGGGTTTCCGTGCAACTCAACATCGTTGCATCGGTTATCGCCCTGACTATCGGACTGCCGCTCGGGTTCTACGCTGCTAAACGGCAGGGTACGAGTCGCGATCCAGCCATTGTCATAACAATGCTGGTTCTCTACGCAATGCCGGTTTTCTTCACCGCCCCTTTGTTGATCCTGTTTTTCGCAGTGCAACTCCACTGGGTACCCGCCGCCGGGTGGGGTGGGATGTTCTCAACGCAGGTCATCCTCCCTGCGCTGACGATCGGTATTCCAGGGGCTGCGATCTTCGTGCGGCATATGCGGGCGAGTACGCTCGAAGTGATCGGACAGGAGTACGTCCGAACTGCCTACTCGAAGGGGATGTCTGATTTTGTGGTCAATTACCGGCACATCACCCGCAACGCACTACTGCCTATTCTGACTCTTCTCGGATTCACAATGGCCGGTATCCTGGGCGGCTCGCTGATCGTAGAGTTGATATACGGCATCCCCGGTGTGTCCAGGCTTGCGCTGGATGCCATCTTTCAGCGTGATTTTCCTGTGATGACGGCGTTTGTGCTGATCGGCGCTGTGATGCTCGTGTTGGCAAACCTGGTAATCGATATCGCATACACCATCATCGACCCGCGAATCAGGTTGAACTAGGCGCATGACGACTTCCACATCCGGCACCGATTCCGGCACCGGAGACTCTGAACCGACTGCACCATCGCTTCCCCACCGGGGTCACTGGCGAAACGTCTGGGCGCGTTTCCGCAAGCGCAAACTCGCAGTTGTGAGCCTGACCATTGTGGCGATCATCTACCTGCTCGGAATCCTCGCCCCGGTCATCCAGACCCACGATTACCAGGAAACGAACCTGTTCAAAACCCAGCATGGACCCGACTCCGAAAACTGGCTCGGTACCGACCGCCTCGGCCGTGATATCTATACAAGAGTCGTCTGGGGCATCCAGACCACTGTCATCATCACGATCACCACGTTCATTACCGGCAGCCTGTTCCTGGGTGTGACGATGGGTCTGGTAGCAGGATATTTCCGCGGCAAGATCGACGCCGTCATCTCTCGAATCGGGGAAGTGATTTCGGCATTTCCAGATATCCTTTTAATTATTCTTCTCGCTGCCACTTTGCGACCGCGAATTGTTGAAATTGCGCGCAACATCGAAGATTCAACTGGAATTTCTGGACTGGTCAGTTCTGGCATCGTCGATTATCTGGTCATCGGAATAGCCCTGCTGCCCCTGAGCTGGTTCGGGATGATGCGGCTGGTGCGGGGGCAGGTGCTGGCGCTGCGCGAGGCAGAATATGTGGAAGCAGCCCGCGCAATGGGCACATCAACACCCAGGATTCTGTTTCGCCACATACTGCCGAACGTCGTCAGCCCCGTAATCGTGGCGGTCAGCTTCGGTATCGGATCCATCGCCCTGTCCGAAGTCATCCTGAGTTTCTTCGGACTCGGTGTGCAACCCCCGCGACCGAGCCTGGGTGTCATGATCGGGGAGGTCACGGCCCGCGGCAATACCAGCGTGTCGGTCCTGCGCGATCACCCGGAACAGTTACTTGCGCCGATCGCAGTCGTGTGGCTGATGATCTTCTGCTGGAACATCATCGGCGATGCACTCAACGACGTGCTCAACCCACGCGCACGCTGACCCGCGGGGCCCTGCGATTTCCGTTTCCGTGTCGACTACACGGTATAGCGACCCCTCTCAATACGTTCTCACGGCCACCCGGAGCCCACACGGTATCGATACCCCCGGTAGCGGTTTCCGTGTAACCCCGCTTTGGTTACCTTGTACGCCCGTTGGCAGTGGCAGACCAGAGGCGGTGCTACTATGGCCCGAGCCGACCTACCAACTCGCAATGAATATGCGAACGCCATCCCCTTTGGAGCATCCTCGATGAGTTATTTCCAGTCCAGAAGGTCCGCAGTTATCGCTCGAAAAGGCGCGGTAGCAACCAGTCAGCCACTCGCCGCGCAGGCCGGATTGCAGATGCTCAAAGATGGCGGAAACGCAGTCGATGCGGCCGTTGCAACGGCCGCCGTTCTCAATGTTGTCGAGCCAATGTCAACCGGCATTGGCGGTGACATGTTCGCGTTGATCTGGGACAAGAACGAACGAAAAGTTATCGCCCTGAATGGCTCGGGCCGCCAGGCCGCTGCTGCCAACGTCGATGATGTTCGCAAAGCCGGATACGACTCGATCCCTAATAACGGCCCGGGTAGCCATTTTGCGGTGAGCGTGCCCGGCACTGTGGACGGTTGGGAGACCGCGCTGAACCGATACGGCCGAATGACGCTCCGCGAAGTGCTGCAACCTGCCATCGATTACGCGCTGAACGGTTACGCGGTCTCCGAGGTTATCGCCAACGGCTGGCAAAGTGCCGAAAGTGCCGAAAAACTGGGCCACCGACCCTCCGGCGCGCAAATGCTCCCCGGCGGCAAGGCTCCACAGTACGGCGACGTTGTTCGCCTACCCGAATTGGGTCGTACCTTGCAGATGATCGCCGAGGGTGGGAGCGAAGCTTTCTACAAGGGCGAAATCGCAAAAAAGACCGCCGATTTCATCCAGTCGGAAGGCGGCTGGCTTACTACGGAAGACCTCGCCGCCCACCACTCCGACTGGGACGAAGCCATCAGTGTCAACTACCGCGGCGTCGACATCTGGGAATGCCCGCCGAACGGACAGGGAATCGCAGCGCTGATCGCCCTGAATCTCGCCGAGGGATTTGATCTCCCATCGATGGGACCACAATCGACAGACCGGTATCACTACCTGATCGAGTCGATGCGACGCGGCTACGCAGATGCGCTCCAGTACGTTGCAGACCCACGCGTCGCCGAAGTGCCGATCGGGCCGTTGCTCACCAAGGACTACGCCAACAGGCGCAGGGCGGGGATATCAGGAATCCAGGCAGATCCAAACGTGTCCTACGGTGACCCGATGGGTGGGGCCGACACGGTATACCTGACTGCCGTCGACGGAGAAGGCACCGCCTGCTCGCTCATCAACAGCCTGTTCAGTGGCTTCGGAACCGGTCTCGTAGTCCCGAATCTCGGAATGGCACTTCAGAATCGGGGCGCACTGTTCTCATTCGACCCCGACCACCCCAATTACCTTGAAGGCAACAAGCGGCCTTTCCAAACGATCATCCCGGCGATGGCGACAAGAGACGACGAGATGTGGCTCAGCTTCGGGGTCATGGGCGGATTCCAGCAGCCACAGGGCCACCTGCAGGTCGTATCGAACATGGTCGACCATGTAATGGACTCGCAGCAGGCGTTGGACGCGCCCAGGTTCAAGATCGATGTCACGGGCAACCAAGACGTGGCCGTCGAGGAAGACCTGTCGCCCGTTGTGATCAGGGAGCTTGAATCTCGCGGCCACACCGTTCACGTTGAATCAGGCTACGACCGTACCGGGTTCGGTGGCGGACAGGTAATCTCTAGGAATCCAGAAACCGGTGTGCTGACTGCAGGTTCTGAGCCGAGAAAAGATGGCCTTGCCGCCGGCTGGTAGCCCGTCGTCAGTCCCCCCTCCTTCCACCTGCCTTCCTTAACCCGGGGAGAAAGGAATATTCGACGCGTTCAAGATGTCCGCATGTAGGAATAAATTGCCTTTATACTTACTTTTGTAGAACTATTAGGAGATGTGATTACTAACTAGGTATTGGTTGGAACAGTGATGAACTTGCGAGTCCGTGATGTCGCTGCACTGCTGAACATCAGCGAAAAAACTGTCTACAAGTGGCTTGGGTCTGGACTAATTCCTGCTGCGCGTATCGGTAAAACGTGGATTATTACCGAGGAATCGATTCAGTCGATCCTCGCTCCGAGACACTTCTATTCCGCGATCTCCTCACAGGCAATGACACCTGGCGTGACACCGGAACCTGAAACAGCCTTAGGCCCTGCTGGCAGTTCAGATGCCAATGCCTTGAACCGGTTCACTGGCATTATTTCGGGCGCGATCAACCAGGGTGTGGAGGGTATCCTCGGGCCCAGAGGCTCCGACCCTGCAACGGCGGAAGCGATTGCCGCCTCGCTCGATTACGCGCGGGGTGAAGTGTTGCTCCAGGGTATCGGTCTCAGGGAATTCTTTGGAGATCTTGGTCACGCGCGAGTATTGCGGCAGATGGCTTCGGAGGACCGCGCAGTCCAGGTCAGGGCGATACTGGTCAACCCGGTCAGCGAGTTTGCCAGGGCAAGGGCTGTTGCGGAGGACGGTGCCCAGTTCGCGGATGAGGGGCGTTTCAAAGGCGGGCCGCTTTACAACGATAGCTGGCGGAGCCTCAACGTGATCGCCGCGATGAAAAAAGAGGCTGAGTCTCGCAGCCACTTCGGAATCGACGTACGGTTTGTCGATCACTGGCCCTCGGTTTACCTGGTGATGACGGCCGAGTCGTGTTTCCTCGAGACCTACCACTTTGGCAAACCCGCTTCAGCCCTTGACGGCTCGTCGATAGATGGGCTGGTCCCCATGCTCCGACTTGCCTCGGGCAGTTCTTATGCCGAGATCCTCCGCCAGCACTTTAACTACATATGGTCCGGCAAAAACCCCTACATCAAGACGCATTCCCTTACCGACATCGCCGAAGCGATGCAGGTGACGGTTTAGTTCCGGAACTATTGGGAACTTTAAGGGGCAATTTGGCGAAAAACTACCGCTAGAGGGCGCTGCCCAAGAAATATCCTTGCCTTCGTTACCGAAGGAGTGAGCTGCCGACTGGCAGCGATCACTCAAAATTAGCTCGTAACTTCCGGAGGTACGGTCTTGGGCAAAATCAATGTCGCGATCATCGGCACGGGAAACTGTGCATCGTCACTCGTTCAAGGGCTGTACAAGTACAGCGAAGTCGACGAAGGTTCGGCCAAGATCCCCGGCCTTATGAACAACGTCCTCGGCGGATATGCTCTGAGCGACGTCAACATCGTCGCTGCATTCGATGTCGATAAGGAAAAGGTCGGCCGCGACCTCTCGGAAGCCCTCGTTTCCAGGAACAACAACGCCCTCCAGTTCTACGACGTACCGCACACTGGCGTTAAGGTCGAGCGTGGCATGACCCACGACGGCATCGGCATCTACCTTGAAGAAGTGATCGACAAGGCATCGGGCGAGACCGCCGACATTGTCGGAATCCTCCGTGACCGCGAAGTCGATGTCGTTATCAACTACCTGCCGGTCGGTTCCGAGCAGGCGACCAAGTGGTATGTCGAACAGGTGCTGGCTGCGGGCTGTGCGTTTGTGAACTGCATCCCGGTATTTATCGCCAAGGAGCCCTACTGGCAGAAGCGCTTCGCCGACCGCGGCCTGCCGATCGTTGGCGACGACATCAAGTCGCAGGTCGGTGCGACCATCGTCCACCGTATACTTGCCCGGTTGTTTGAAGACCGTGGGGTACGGCTGGACAGGACGTACCAGCTGAACTTCGGTGGGAACACTGACTTCTACAACATGCTCGAGCGTTCCCGCCTGATGTCGAAAAAGATTTCGAAGACCCAGGCCGTCCAGTCACAGCTCGAAAAGGAGCTGCCGACCGACGATGTGCACATCGGCCCCTCAGACCACGTCCCATGGCTCGAAGACCGCAAGTGGGCCTATATCAGGCTCGAGGGCACTTCGTGGGGCGACCAGCCGCTCAATATCGAGCTGAAGCTTGAAGTTGAAGACAGCCCGAACTCGGCTGGCGTGGCCATCGACGCCATCCGCAGCGCCAAGATTGCCCTCGACAAGGGTGTGAGCGGGGCGGTTGAACCGGCCTCTGCATACTTCATGAAGTCACCGCCAATCCAGATGCGTGACGACGACGCTCGCCGTGCAGTCGAGTTGTTTGCAGATGGGAACGACTCCGAAGCTGAGTAGCTTTCGTCTCTAAAAAACTGGTGCTCGCCGCTGGTTATCCAATATGATTGCCTCATCTTGGACCGGCGGCAGCGCCCGGTTTTTTATTCTTCTGTTTTTACGCACGGGGACGTTGGCTTGAGGATTGCGCAGGTTTCGCCCTACGATTTCGCTCACTCCGGTGGTGTGCAGCGCCACATCGCCTCGCTCAGTCGTGAACTAAAGTCCCGCGGCCACGAAGTTTCCATCCTCGCACCCTGCACCCGCAACGAACCAGCCGTGGACATCGGCGACGTCGACCTGCGGACGTTCGGCAGGTCTGTGCCGATTCCCAGTGCGGGGTCGATAGCCAGGATCTCGTTTTCCGTCTGGCATGAGTGGCGGCTGAAGACAATGCTCGATGACGAGCAGTTTGACATCGTCCACATTCACGAACCCCTGATGCCGATGTTTGCGCTCACCGCCTCACGTTTCTCACCTTCTCCGACAGTCGGCACGTTCCACGCCTATAACGAAGGCCGGGGCAAGGGCTACATGTTCTGGAAGAAGGTCCTGAACCGGGGAGCCATCCGGTTGAACGGTCGTATCGCGGTATCAGAACCCGCAAAACACTTCGCAAACCGGTACTTCAAGGGCGACTACCGGGTAATTCCGAACGGTCTGGACGTGGATAAGTTCTCGGCACCGGGCCCGATACCCAGCGTGCTCAAAGACGATGCGATGAACCTGGTGTTCGTAGGTCGGGTGAATGAGCCACGAAAGGGCCTTCGCTATGCACTCGGAGCTTATTCGCTACTGAAATGGGAATACCCGAAACTTCGATTAATCGTGGTGGGAGCAGGTGTTCCTGACAGGGAGTCGTACCGGATCATGGGTGAGCGCTCGCTGGACGACGTGGTATTTGTCGGCCCGGTCTCCGAGGCAGAGCTGCCGGGTTACTACCAGAACGCCGACATCTTCCTTGCACCGAACACTGGCAAAGAAAGCTTCGGGTTCATCATCATAGAAGCGATGTCGGCTTCGACCCCGATCATCGCCTCCAATATTCCGGGATTCGCATCGGTCATGACCCACGGGCGAGAAGGCCTGATGGTCCCGCCCAAGGATGAAGCGGCGATTGCCGACGCTATCAAGTTGCTTATCGAGAAACCGGCGTTGAGGACACAGTTCGGTGTCGATGGCAGGGCCGCCGTGGAACGGTACCGCTGGGGTCGCGTTGCCGACGAGGTGCTCGACTTCTACGGAGAGGTCCGAGAAATGCAGCCCGTACCACCGGCACAGTTCAAGGGCTGGTAGGACTTGCCCGACCTGCAAACGGTTCGGTACGCGGTCCGCGGATCGATTTCGAGGTGGTTCGAGCGCCCTGCAGTTTCGCTGCTGGTCACCCTGAAGTTCACTCCGTCGAGCGCCACGTTTGTCGGTCTGCTCATCGCCTTTATCGCGGCCTATTTCGTGAGTGAAGGTGAGTTCCTGGTGGCAGGGTTGCTGGTGCTCGTCGGTTCGGTTTTCGACCTGCTCGACGGTGGCATCGCCCGATCCACTGGGCGGGTGAGCAAGCGTGGCGCCTTGATGGATTCGGTGTTCGATCGCGTGGCCGAAGTGGCAGTCCTTGTGGGGTTGGCGATTTATTTCCTGTCTGGGCCCGGGGCCAGTGACACGGGTGTCGTACTTGCCTTCGTTGCTGTGGCGGGTTCGTTGATGGTCAGCTACGTGCGGGCTAGGGCAGAAGGGATGGGCGTGAAAGGCACGGCCGGCTTTCTCACCCGACCCGAACGGGTGGTCGTCTTGGTGGTGGCCCTCGTGGCCGGGTATCCGTTAGTCGCGCTGTGGATTCTCGGTGTGGGAACACCACTCAGCGCGACCTGGCGCTTTATCGACGCCTGGCGCGCAATCGGTCCCGAATAGTCCAGAAATTGCATCCCAATTGCCACGCGATAGCGTAAAACGGATGGAACCGGTATTTTCTGGTATTCAGTTGGGAAGCCCGTTGAGTTCGACTCGACTGCATATTTACAGGTCGCCCCGCAAGGTCGCCGTAGTTGCGGGGGCATTTTTCGCCGCCATGGCCGTGTTGATTGCCACCCTCTCAACCGAGACGCCTGTTTCAGCGCAATCGAATGATGCAATCAGGGTTATTTCAACCAGTGCAACATCGGAGTTCCCTGAGGGGATGCGGTTCAAACTCGAGGTCGAGTCGGATTTCCGGATCGACGATATCCGCGTGACCTATGAAATAGGGGCCCGGGGCACAACGCAGTACGCCTATCTTGACATCGATCAGACGACGAGACCGCTTGTGAACGGCGAGCTGTTTCAACGGACCAACACCAACAGTCGCTACATCCCACCCGGCACGATGATCGTTTACTGGTTCGAGATCACCGACGAAAACGGTGATTCTATTCTGACCGAGCGAAACACATTCCGATTTGATGACGCGCGTTTTGAATGGGAAGAAGTGAACCTCGGGGCGATAACGATCCTCTACCACGGTCCGGTGCGCGTAAGGGCAGAGAGACTTGCCGAAGCCGCGGTCGAATCGCTGGAAATCATGGGGCCGGTAACCGGTGCGGAAATCGAAACCCGGATCATCATGACCCTGTACAACAACAACGCCGAGATGATCGAGGCGGTCGTTGCCAGAAGCCTCGCCACCAGCCGCGAATTGATAACTGAAGGGCAGGCGTTCGATTCGGAAAGTGTTGTCATTGTGCTCGCCGGCAGGTCGGACATTGGCACTGCGACCCACGAGATGACACACATTCTGACCGCGCGGGCGAGCGGATCCCGCGGTCCGATTCCGCTCTGGCTTAACGAAGGACTGGCCGAGTACGGCAACCTCGACAAGACCGTTTCGTACCAGCGCTACCTCGAATGGGCTGAGGGAACCGACCGGCTTATCCCTCTGAAGTCCCTGATATCGTTCCCCGGCGATCCTAACCTGACTCTTGTGGCTTACGGCCAGGGCCGCAGCGTGGTCGAGTATATGATCGATGAATTCGGTCAAGAGCGGATGCCCCAACTCCTCGCCACGCTTGGTACGGGCATTGGTATTGATGCATCACTGCGCAATGTTTACGGCTTCGAGCTAGACGGGCTCGAAAATCGCTGGCGCGAGTCGATTGGCGCCGATCCGTACATCGAGCCGACACCGGGCCCCACACCGACACCGAACGCGGAGCCGACACCGGGATACAAACTGCTCACGCTGCCGCCGGAGTCGAGTCAGCCAACACCGGAACCGGACGATAGCGCAGATGGCGAGGAAGTGGTCAAAGCGCTGGATCCGGCGGAGATAGCGGAGCCGACTGAAGCCATTGAGGCCGAAGTTGCCGTGGATGAAAAGGGTACTGGCGACGAGCCGACCGAATCAGACTCCGGCGATGAAGCCGAAGAGGGTGCGCCGGGTGGTGTGTGCTCGGCCCCGGTCGCCGGTTCAGTGGATGGCACAGCCGGGATGTGGTTGCTGGCAGTTGTTGGGCTCGTCGCCGGACGGCGCTTCCTCCGCCGTGACGGGTGAATCCGATCAGGCAGCGACCGCGTTCGGGCCGACTGGTTTTTCTTCGTCTTTTGGGTCTTCCGGCGAATCGGCTTCCAGGTTGTGGATCTCGAAGCTGAACGTCGTGCCTTCTCCAGGTTCGCTTTCCATCTCCCATCTGGCCGCTATGGATCTCGACGATCCCCTTGGCGATCACCAGGCCAAGCCCGGTCCCTTCGATTGATCGGGTTTCCTCGCTATCGACCCTGAAGAAGGCGTTGAACATCTTCTTCTGATCTTCCTGTGAGATGCAAAAGCCCTCGTCCTTGACTTCGAACGCAAGATGATCGTCGACCTTTGCCACTCTGAGCCAGACATTTCTTGACTCCGGCGAGTACTTGGAAGCGTTACTTAGCAGGTTGGTA
>Ga0208113_1000538_pt1 | contig 18869 bp, 18 predicted proteins | sample Knorr_S7_td_NADW_FD_185598 | JGI IMG/M metagenome (GOLD analysis project Ga0208113, IMG submission 185598) | Marine microbial communities from Southern Atlantic Ocean transect - Knorr_S7_td_NADW_ad_2505m_LV_A (SPAdes) (version 2) | ecosystem: Environmental > Aquatic > Marine > Oceanic | place...
AAAGCCCGTCTGGTCGACGAAAAAGAAGAACACCGCCGCGAGGAACAGGCCAAGAACGCGGCCGCGGTAGCCGCCGCTAAGCTGGAGGCGTTGGAAGGCGATGATGAGGGCGAGTCGAAAGGCCGCGCCAAGCGGGGACCCAGCCGCGAAGGCCGGAGGCCGCCGCCGATACGGCGGACCGAACAACGCCGGCGATCCGGAAAATTGACCATCGCCGAGGCGCTTGGCGACAACGAAGAGCGGACCCGCAGCCTGGCCTCTATCAAGCGCGCCCGGGAGAAGGAAAAACAGCAACAGCAGCAGCTTCTTTCCGAGGGACAAAAGGTCATCCGCGAGGTCGTCATCCCCGAATCCATTACCGTTCAGGAACTATCCAACCGCATGGCCGAACGGGCCGCCGATGTTATCAAGGCGTTGATGAAAATGGACGTGATGGCGACCATCAACCAAACCATCGATGCCGACACGGCGGAATTGTTGGTCGCCGAATTCGGCCACCAACTGAAACGCGTCTCCGAAGCCGATGTGGAACTCGGCCTCAAGGGCGAGGAGGACAAGGATTCGGCTCTGGTTTCCCGGGCGCCGATTGTCACGGTGATGGGCCATGTGAACCACGGCAAGACGTCGTTGTTGGACGCGCTCCGCGATACCGACGTAGCGGCCAACGAAGCCGGCGGCATTACCCAGCACATCGGCGCCTACCAAGTGGCTATGTCGTCTGGGGCCAAAATCACCTTTATCGACACACCGGGCCACGAGGCCTTTACCGATATGCGCGCCCGCGGCGCTTCGGTCACCGATATCGTTGTCCTTTGCGTCGCCGCCGACGACGGCGTCATGCCGCAGACCGTAGAAGCCATCGACCACGCCAAAGCCGCCGAGGTGCCGATCATCGTCGCCATTAACAAAATCGATAAACCCGAAGCCGACGCTAACCGCGTCAGCAACGAGCTGTTGCAGCATGAAATGGTAGTTGAGGAAATGGGTGGCGATATCCTGGCGGTCGAGGTTTCGGCGACGGAAAAAACCAATCTCGATAAGCTTGAAGAAGTGATCCTTTTGCAGACTGAGCTTCTCGACCTCAAGTCCAACCCCGACCGACCGGCCGAAGGCATCGTCGTCGAATCCAAGATAGAACAGAGCCGGGGTTCAGTGGCCACCGTCCTGGTGCAGCGTGGCACCCTTAGGATCGGCGACATCTTCGTCGCCGGTTCGGAATGGGGGCGTGTTCGGGCGATGGTCGACTCCTACGGCGAGAACATCGAGGAAGCGGGTCCCTCCGTGCCGGTAGAGGTCCTGGGGCTGAACGGCACGCCGGCCGCCGGCGACGAGGTTGCCGTCGTCGAAAACGAAGCCCGGGCCCGCGAAGTCGTCGATTTCCGCCAACGCCGGCGGCGCGATGAAAAGGCCGCCGCCGGGGCCCGCGGGACGCTTGAGCAGATGTTCGAAAAGATCAAGGAAGGAAACGAGGTCCAGGCACTGCCGGCGGTCATCAAGGGCGACGTTCACGGCTCCGTCGAGGCGATTTTGGGGGCCCTGGATAAACTCGCCACCGAGGAGGTCAAGGTCCAGGTGCTGCATTCGGCGGTCGGCGGCATCAACGAATCCGACGTCACCCTTTCCAAGGCGTCCGGCGCCTTGATTATCGGCTTCAACGTCCGCGCCAATCCCCAAGCCCGCGAGATGGCACGCCGGGAAAACATTGAAATCCGTTACTATTCGGTCATCTACGACCTCATCGACGACCTGAAGAAAGCGCTTTCCGGGATGTTGGCGCCGACGATCAAGGAAAACCTGCTGGGCTATGCCGAAATCCGAGAGGTCTTCAATGTCTCCAAGGTCGGCAAGATCGCCGGCTGCATGGTCACCGAAGGCATGGTCAAGCGCGGCGCCTGCGTGCGCCTGGTCCGCGACGAGGTGGTCATCCATGAAGGCGAGCTCAGCCAGCTCAAGCGCTTCAAGGACGACGCCAAGGAAGTCAAGGACGGCATGGAATGCGGCATGGCGTTCGCCAATTACCAGGACATCCAGCAGGGCGACATGATCGAATGCTTCGAGACCGAAAAAATCGCCCGCGAACTATAGCCAGCCTTTAAGCCATTCGAGGACTCACATGAGCAAAGGGGACGCCAAGGCCCCCAGCCAGCGCCAACTCCGGGTCGGCGAGGAACTGCGTCATGCATTGGCGTGGATCCTGGAACGCGGCGACATCCGCGACCCGGGGTTGGGCGGCATTGCCGTGACCGTTACCGAGGTCCGGGTCTCGCCGGACCTCCGCAACGCCACGGCTTTCGTGATACCGCTCGGCGGCGGGGATGCCGAAGACGTGGTGGCGGCGCTCAAGCGGGCGGCGCCCTTTCTGCGTCGGAAGATCGGCAAGGCGGTCAAATTGAAATACCTGCCTGGGTTTAATTTCATCGCCGATCAGTCCTTCGATCAGGTCGGGCGCATCGACGACCTGTTGAAGGACCCTTCCGTGGCTCGCGACCTGGCCTCGGAAAGCGAAACCGGGAACGAGAACGATGGGGCGTAAGCACCGCGGCAAGGCGATCCACGGCTGGATCATCATCGATAAACCGGGTGGCCTCAGTTCCAACGCCGTCGTCGGCCGCGTCCGCCGGCTGACCGGCGCCGCCAAGGTCGGCCACGCCGGCACCCTGGACCCCATGGCGACGGGGGTCCTGCCGATGGCCCTCGGCGAGGCGACGAAGATCGTGTCCTACCTGATGGATGGCGCCAAGGCGTACCGGTTCACCGTCCGCTGGGGGGAACAGCGCGACACCGACGACGCCGAGGGAGAAGTGGTGGCGACTTCCGACGCAAGGCCGGCAAAGGAACAAATCCTTGTCGTCCTCGGGAACTTTATAGGCGATATCGAGCAGGTGCCGCCGGTGTTCTCGGCCATCAAGATTGAAGGCAAGCGGGCCTATGCGCTGGCCCGGGCCGACCAGGCGCCGGAGATGAAACCACGCACGATCCATATCGAGGACTTAAAGCTTTTAAGCGTGGTCGACGCGGATCACGCCGAGTTCGAGGCGGTTTCGGGCAAGGGCGCCTACATGCGCAGCCTCGCCCGTGACTTAGGGACAGCGCTCGGCACCGTCGGCCATATTGCCCAATTGCGCCGGATCGCGGTCGGGCCTTTTGACGAAAAACAGGCGATTTCGCTGGATAAACTGGAATCGCTCAGGCATAGTGCGCCGCTCTCGGAGCACCTGCTGCCCGTCGAGACCGTGCTAGACGACATCCCGGCACTGGCCCTGACGGAAACAGAGGCCCGAAAGCTAAACCAAGGTCAGGCCATTCCGGTGTTGCCGGTGGCCAGCCGGTCTCCTCTCAAGAACATCGGCCAAGGCGACGTCGTTCGCGTTATGGCGGAGGGCAGGCTGGTGGCATTGGCAAAAATCAATGGAGGGGAAATCCGTCCCTTCCGGGTAATCAACCTTTGATGTTCGGAGTACACGATGTCGATAACCGCAGAGCGGAAGCAGGAACTCATCAAGGAGTTCGCTGTCAAGAAAGACGATACCGGTTCGCCGGAGGTGCAGGTGGCTATACTTTCGGAACGCATTACCAACCTCACTGAACATTTGAAAACCCACAAGAAAGATTTTCACTCGCGCCGCGGCCTGCTGATGATGGTGGGCCAGCGCCGTCGGCTTCTCGATTACGTGAAATCGAAACAGGTCACACGTTATGAAGACCTGGTCAAACGCCTCGGCCTGCGCCGGTGATGTCCGTGCCCCCCCGTCAAAGGGCACCCGGGCCTGGCGGCCAAAATAAGGAACGCGAGGCAGGCCCTAAACTCAAAGAACGGGACTGGCCGGGAATGACCCCGGCGGCCCGATGATTGTACGTACGAAGGATGAGAGAACTTGATGTCCGTTGGGATGAGAGAGCTTGTTGTCCGTAGGTAAGGAATGAAAGTGATGTTTAAAGAATACAGAAAAGAAATCGAATGGGGCGGCCGGCCCCTGATCCTGGAGACCGGAAAAATCGCCCGTCAGGCCGACGGGGCCGTGATGGCGACATACGGCGACACCAAGGTGCTATGCACCGTGGTCGGGGAAACATCCCCGAGGCCGGGACTCGATTTTTTCCCGCTTGCCGTCCACTACCAAGAAAAGACCTTTGCCGCCGGCAAGATTCCGGGCGGCTTTTTCAAACGCGAAGGCCGGCCCAGCGAGAAGGAAACGTTGACCTCTCGCCTGATCGACCGGCCCATCCGGCCGTTGTTCGCCAAGGGGTTCAGCAACGAAACCCAGGTCATCTGCACGGTGCTGACCCACGATCTGGAAAACGATCCCGACATCGTCGCCATGGTCGGCACATCCGCCGCACTGACCATTTCGGGGCTGCCGTTCATGGGCCCCATCGGCGGCGCCCGGGTCGGACACATCAACGGTGAATACATACTGAACCCACCCCTCGACGAAATGCCCAACACCGACCTGAACCTGGTCGTCGCCGGCACCCGCGACGGTGTGCTGATGGTCGAATCGGAGGCTTCCCAGTTGTCGGAAGAGGTGATGCTGGGCGCCGTGATGTTCGGTCACCAGGGCATGCAGCCGGTTATCGATGCCATCATCGAGCTCGCCGAAGCCTGCGCCAAGGAACCCCGTGAAGTGCCGAAAGAACCCGAAGGCAAAGCGGCCCTGGCCGAAAGGGTCAAGACTTCCGTCGAGGCCGATTTACGGGCCGCCTACAAGGAAACCGCAAAAACCGCCCGCCTCGAAAAGCTTAACGCCGCCAGGGACCGTGTCCGCAAAGAGTTGACGGCTGACCAAAGCCTGGACGAGGGGCTGGTCGCCGATACCCTCGGCGATATCTTGAAGGCCTTGGAAAAGGACATCGTGCGTAAGGATATCCTGAAGACCGGCCAACGCATCGACAGCCGCGACACCAAAACCGTGCGCCAGATTTCGGTCGAGGTCGGATCCCTGCCCCGGACCCACGGCTCGGCCCTGTTTACCCGCGGCGAGACCCAGGCCATCGTGGTGACGACGCTGGGTACCGGACAGGACGAACAGATCATCGACGGCTTGGCCGAGGATTACCGTGAACACTTCATGCTGCATTACAATTTCCCGCCCTATTCGGTGGGCGAGGCCGGGCGCTTCGGCTTTACCGGGCGGCGCGAGGTCGGTCACGGAAAGCTGGCGTGGCGGGCGATCCGTCCATTGATGCCGTCGAAGGAAGACTTCCCCTACACCATCCGCGTGGTGTCGGAAATCACCGAATCCAACGGGTCGTCTTCGATGGCCACAGTGTGCGGCGCGTCGCTGTCGTTGATGGACGCCGGCGTTCCGCTGGCCAAGCCGGTGGCCGGCATTGCCATGGGCCTGATCAAGGATGATGACGACTACGCCGTGTTGTCGGACATCCTCGGCGACGAGGACCATCTGGGCGATATGGACTTCAAGGTCGCCGGCACCGAGGATGGGATCACTTCCCTGCAGATGGATATCAAGATCACCTCGATCACCGAGGAAATCATGAAGGTGGCGCTGGCCCAGGCCCGCGACGGCCGCTTGCATATCCTGGACGAGATGGCCAAGGGGCTGGGTGCGGCCCGCCAGGACATCAGCGAAAACGCGCCCCGGATCACGATGATCAAGATACCCAAGGACAAGATCCGCGAAGTCATCGGACCGGGCGGCAAGATGATCCGCGAAATCTGCGAGGTCACGGGCACCAAGATCGACCTCGATGACGACGGGACCGTGAAGGTCGCCGCCGTTGACCAGAAAGCGACGGAAGTCGCCATCGAATGGATCCGCAACATCACCGCCGAGCCCGAAATCGGCGCCATTTACACGGGCAAGGTGGTGAAGACCGTGGACTTCGGCGCCTTCGTCAACTTCATGGGGTCGAAGGACGGGCTGGTTCACATATCCGAACTGGCGCCCGAAAGGGTCGGCAAGACCACCGATATCATCAACGTCGGCGATGAGGTAAGGGTCAAGCTGATCGGCATCGACGACCGCGGCAAGGTCAAGTTGTCTCTAAAGGCCGTCGATCAGGAAACCGGCAAGGAAATCCCGGGCCAGTCTTCGGGCAGGCGGGCGGCGCGCTAACCCCGCCTAGAGCGAATCCCATTCAAATAGAATCGCTCTAAGTTTTGCCTGTGGCCGCTCAAGCGCCACGCGGGCTAATCGCATGTTTCCACTGACGTGGAAAATGCTCTAGCCAGCAAATCAAACAAAAGGCGGCCCTTGGGGCCGCCTTTTTTGTTATACCCGGCCCCTTTGTCGGATATATAATTCGCCATTGATCCAGAGAGGCGGGCGCCGGCAAAAAAGGTCAACAAGCCGTTGAAGAAAAAGAACAGTTATTCCTACGAGGATTTGCTGGCTTGCGGGCATGGCGAATTGTTCGGGGCCGGCAACGCCCAATTGCCGCTGCCGCCGATGCTGATGTTCGACCGCATCGTCACCATCACCGACGACGGCGGCAAGTACGGCCACGGCCGGATCGTCGCCGAACTGGACGTCAAGGCGGACCTGTGGTTTTTCCAGTGCCACTTCGAAAACGATCCCGTCATGCCCGGATGCCTAGGCCTCGATGCGCTTTGGCAGATGGTCGGGTTTTTCCTCGGCTGGCGGGGCGCCCCCGGCGCCGGGCGGGCGCTCGGCGTGGGGTCGGTGAAATTCACCGAACAGGTCAACCCGAGCGCCAAACTGATCTCGTATATCATTGATATCAAGTGGGTCTTTAAGCGGAAGATCACTCTGTGCGTCGCCGACGGCATCATGGAGGTCGACGGTGTCACCGCCTATGCCGCCGAGGGCCTGAAGGTGGCCGTGTTCACCGCCGGCGAAACCGCGGCCGAGGGCTGACGATGGCCGGCGACACCGCTAAAAAACGCGTCGTCGTTACCGGCATCGGTATCGTGTCTAGCATCGGCAACGACAAGGACGAGGTCCTGGACTCGCTCCGCGAGGGCCGCTCGGGCATCACCTTTTCCGAGGAATACCGCGACATGGGTTTCCGCAGCCACGTCCACGGCAAGCCGACCATCGACATCAACGAAGCCGTCGACCGCCGCTGGCGCCGCTTCATGGGCGACGGGGCGGCCTACAACTACATCGCCATGGAACAGGCCATTGCCGATTCCGGCCTGACCGAGAACGAGGTCTCCAGCGAGCGTACGGCGCTGATCATGGGCTCCGGCGGCCCCTCGACCAGCAACCAGGTCAAGGCCGCCGACATCGCGCGCCAGGGCAACCCGAAGAAGGTCGGCCCGTTCATGGTGCCGAGGACCATGTCGTCGACCAATTCGGCGACGCTGGCCACCCCCTTCAAGATCAAGGGGCTCAGCTATTCCATCAGCTCCGCGTGTTCGACCAGCGCGCATTGCATCGGCAACGGCGCCGAGTTGATCCAATGGGGCAAGAACGACGTCGTTTTCGCCGGCGGCGGCGAGGAGTTGCATTGGAGCCTGTCGGTGCTGTTCGACGCCATGCCGGCGCTCAGTTCCGGCTACAACGACACCCCGAAGAAGGCGTCGCGGGCGTTTGACGCCAACCGGGACGGTTTCGTCATCGCCGGCGGCGGCGGCGTCGTGGTGTTGGAGGAACTTGAACACGCCAAGGCCCGGGGCGCCAAGATTTACGCCGAACTGGCCGGTTACGCCGCTACCTCGGACGGCCACGACATGGTGCAGCCTTCCGGCGAAGGCGCCGTCCGGTGCATGCGCGCCGTGCTGGCGGACCTCGACGTGCCGGTCGATTACATCAACACCCACGGCACTTCCACCCCGATCGGCGACCTCAAGGAGCTCGAAGCCATCCGCGAGACGTTCAAGGATGGCGACCGGATTCCGCCCTTCAGCTCGACCAAGTCGCTGACCGGGCATTCCCAGGGCGCCACCGGGGTCCAGGAATCGATTTACTGCCTGTTGATGATGGAAAACGATTTCATCTGCGCGTCGGCCAACGTCGAAGAACCCGACCCGGCGGTCGGCGACATGCCCCTGGTGATCAAGCGCCAGGAAGGCGTGCGGCTAAACGCGGTGCTGTCCAACAGCTTCGGCTTCGGCGGCACCAACGCCACCCTAGCGTTCAAGCGAATAGAAGGCTGAGCCGTGCCGGGTTCGCCAAAAAACCAGCCCAACGACATCAAGATGGCGGCCGAAAGCGCGCTCATGGCCGGCAAGAAGGGCCTGATCATGGGCGTCGCCAACGACCGTTCGATCTCCTGGGGGATCGCCAACATCCTCAACCGGCACGGCGCCGAAATGGCCTTTACCTACCAGGGCGAGGCGTTCGGCAAACGGGTACGGCCGCTGGCCGAAAGCGTCGGCTCGACCCTCGTGCTGCCCTGCGACGTCGAAGACGAGAGCAGCATGGACGCCGTCTTCAGCGACCTGGAGAAGGATTGGGGCGGCCTCGATTTCGTCGTCCATGCGATCGCCTTCTCCGACAAGGAAGAGCTCAAGGGTCATTACCTGGACACCACCCGGGAAAACTTCCAACGCACCCTGGCGGTGTCGTGCTATTCGTTTACCGCCTTGGCGCGCCGCGCCCAGCCGTTGATGACCGGCGGCGGCAGCCTGCTGTCGCTGACGTTTTCCGGCGCCCAGCGGGTGATGCCCAACTACAACGTCATGGGCGTCGCCAAGGCGGCGCTGGAAGCCAGCATCAAGTACCTGGCCGTCGATCTGGGGCCGCGCAACATCCGCGTCAACGCGATCTCCGCCGGACCGATGAAGACGCTCGCCGGCAGCGCCATCGCCGGCGCCCGGCACATCTACAAATGGAGCGAGGAACACGCGCCCCTGGGACGCAGCGTGCATCTGGATGACATCGGCGGCGCCGCGCTTTACCTGCTGTCGGATCTGTCGCGAAGCGTCACCGGCGAAATTCTCCACGTCGATTGCGGATATAACATCATCGGCATGCCGCCCCCTTCAGGCTAGAGGATTTCCTTAAAAAAATTATGTCTTTATGACGCCCTTGGTATAGTTTGGTGTTATTCAAATTATATGTTTATGATCCTGACGAATAAGGAATAGATATTTTTACTTGGCCTTTCACCTTTGAATGGCCATATTAAGAAAATGGACATGATAAAAACTGAAATCCAAAGACCCTATACGCAGGTACTGGGCCGCCTGCGGCGCGTCGGCCTGCGTCCGACGCGCCAGCGTTTGGCCCTGGCGAAACTGTTGTTCGAAGGCCCCGACCGGCATGTGACGGCGGAAATCCTCCATGGCGAGGCCCGGGCCGCCTACATCCAGGTGTCGCTGGCTACCGTCTACAATACGCTGCATCAGTTTACCGCCGCCGGGCTGCTGCGCGAGATCGTCGTCGATTCCCAGCGCTCGTACTTCGACACCAACATGACCGACCACCACCACTTCTTCTTCGAAGGCTCCGGAGAACTCAAGGACATCCCCGGCGACCAGGTCGTGGTGGCCGGGCTGCCGGCCCCGCCGCCGGGGATGGCGGTAAAACGGGTCGATATCGTCGTCCGCGTGGAAAATGAATAAATATTTTTTAATAACAATTAGTTATAAGATAGTTTAGAGTTAATAAAAAGCAGTTGACTCTTCCCTATCCGGTGGTCATATTACCCCCGCGCCGCTTGCCGGGAACTCTGCCCTGCCGCGGCCCGGGATCACCCGGGATCATTCGTCAAAATATCCACTAGGGAGCAAGCCATGGCTGACTTAAAAGGATCCAAAACCGAACAAAACCTCAAGGACGCGTTTGCCGGGGAATCCCAGGCCAACCGCCGCTATCTGTATTTCGCTCAAAAAGCCGACGTCGAGGGCTACAACGACGTCTCCACCGTTTTCCGGTCGACGGCGGAAGGGGAGACCGGCCACGCCCACGGCCATCTGGAATATCTCGAGGAAACCGGCGATCCGGCGACGGACCTCCCCATAGGCCCCACCGGCGACAACCTGAAGGCCGCCGTGGCCGGGGAAACCCACGAATACACCGATATGTACCCGGGGATGGCAAAAACCGCCCGCGAGGAAGGTTTCGACGAAATCGCCGATTGGTTTGAAACCCTGGCCAAGGCCGAAAAGTCCCACGCCGGGCGCTTCCAGAAAGCGCTCGACGAATTGGACTAACGGTCCTTCGGTTACAAAATCCTTATGGGGGGGCCGTCACCGGCTCCCCCTGGTTTTTTATCATTTAAATTGGTTTTGCGAACATGAGCGAAGGCAGCCTCGAAGCCCCCATCCGCCACCCCATCCCCTGGCGGCAGGCGGATTTTTACCACCCGGCGAAGCTCGATGAGGAACTGCGCCGGGTCTTCGACATCTGTCACGGCTGCCGGCGGTGTTTCAATCTGTGCGACACCTTCCCACGCCTTTTCGACCTCATCGATGATTCCAAATCCGGTGAGTTGGACACCGTCGACAGCCGCGGTTTCAAACCGGTGATCGATGCCTGTACGTTGTGCGACATGTGCTTCATGACCAAGTGCCCCTACGTGCCGCCGCATGAATTCAATGTCGACTTTCCGCACCTGATGCTGCGCGCCCGCGCCCAGGAGTTTAAAAACGGCAAGGTCTCGTTCCCCGAGAAACAGATGACCAAAACCGACCGCAACGGCAGGATCGGCTGTTCGGTCTCCGGCCTCGTCAACTGGGCGTGCAAGTGCTCAAACAAAGTTACCCGCCCGGTGATGGAAGCCGCCGCCGGCATCCACCGCGACGCCAAGCTGCCGGCCTTTGCCTCAAAGACCCTGACCGACAGGGCCAAGGCCGCAAGCCCGGAAATCAACACCGACGCCCCCGCCTTCGGCCGCAAGGCGGTCCTCTACGCCACCTGCTTCGGTAACTACAACAATCCCGCCATCGGCGAGGCGGCGATCAAGGTGCTGGCCAAAAACGGCGTTGAGACGCAAATCGTCCATCCCCGGTGCTGCGGCATGCCGCAACTGGAACACGGCGACATCGAGGCGGTGGCTGAAAGCGCCAAGGCGACGGCCGGGGATTTAGGCGTTTGGATCGACAAAGGCTACGACGTGATTGCGTTAGTCCCGTCGTGCGCATTGATGCTGAAGTTCGAGTGGCCGCTGATCGTGCCCGGCGACGAAGCCGTTGCATTGTTGAGCCGATCGACATCCGACCTCAGCCAATACCTGGTCGGCATCGCCAAGAACGAAGGCCTGGCCGACGGCTTGAACCCGCTCGACAGCGGCGTCACCGTCCATATCGCATGCCATGCCCGGGCCCAGAACATGGGCCACAAAGCGGCCGAGATGCTGCGCCTGCTTCCGAAAACGGAGATTTCGGTGATCGAGCGCTGCTCGGGACACGGCGGCGCGTGGGGGGTAATGAAGGACAATTTCGAGGTCGGCCTCAAGATCGGCAAGCCGGTAGCCCGCGATGTCGCCAAGCGGAATCTCCGGCACATGGTGTCCGAATGCCCGCTGGCCCGCGACCATATCCTGCAAGGGGTCGAGCGCCTGGGCGAGAAATCCGCCGCCATCGCCGCCCACATCAGCGCCGCCCAGCACCCCATCGAGCTGATCGCCAAAGCCTACGGGCTGTAAAAGGAACAAAGAGTTGCCGATGACCTCCCGACACGAAATCACCCGCGCCGACATCTTAGGCATGGAGGACTACGCCGCTGCGCGGCCTGAAAGGAAACGCGCCGTCGCCGAATTGAAGAAACACCGCCGCGTTGCTGTCGGCCCCGACGCGACCTTCTATTTCGAGTCCTATGACACCATGCTCCACCAGGTCCACGAGATGCTGTACATCGAGAAAGGCGGCGAACAGCAGATCGAAGACGAGCTTCGAGCCTACAACCCGATGATCCCCAACGGCCGCGAGCTGGTCGCCACGTTGATGTTCGAAATCGACGAACCGGGCCGCCGAGCCGAATTCCTGGCCGGCCTCGGCGGCGTCGAGGAAACGGTGACCCTGACCTTGAACGGTGAAACCATCACCGCCACACCGGAGCACGACGTCGACCGGACGACCGCCGACGGCAAGGCGTCGTCGATCCAGTTCCTGCACTTCGCGTTCACCGACGCCCAGGTGGAAAAGTTCCGGACCCCCGACGCCCAGGTCACCATCGCCATCGGCCACCAGAAATACGGCCACCTGGCGGTGCTGCCCGAGGCCGTCCGCCAGGCCTTGGCGCAAGATTTCTACTGAGGTGTTGGGCCTGGGGCGCTGGGATCGAGGCGTGGCCTTGGCGGCCCCGTCAACTGCATCACCTCATTGCGAAGCACGCCCCAGAATTCCACCCGTCGCAGCCAGCCCTGGTGGCCTGCCGCCTCGACCCGGCACCAACCGTTGAGGTCCGGGCAGGACAACAGCTTGCCGATGACTCCGGCCTCGACCCTGGCGACGGGGCCGCTCTTGGGGTCGCCTTTGCGGCGGATGGTGCGGGTGTCGCCGGTGACGATAAAGGTCCGCCCAGCGCCGACCATGCTTTGATGGACCCAGCCCTGGGTTCCCTGCCAGTCCCTGACTTTTCGCCAGGTGCCGTATTCGGCGATGATTTCGACCGGCAGGTGCTGGCGGTGGAAGACCCAATCGACGGGATATTGCACGCCGGGCCCGGTGCGCAGGTTGACCTCGCCGGCGCGCAGGCTGACGAACCGGGGCAGCGGCAGGCCGGTGCCCTTTTCGGCGGCCCAAAGGGCGGGCGCGAAAAGGGCGAAAACAAACACCAAGACAAGTAAGAAAACGCTAAAATGTAATCGAGACATGGCCGAAACCGTTCACGGGCAAGCGTAAGGAAAACCTTGGGCCCATTATAGGGCCCTGCCCTCGGTCCCGGTCAAGGCGGGGCGCGGCATAAGGGCGCTGGACAACCGCCGCCGGGGTTGCTATGGCCTGAGCCGGGGTTGCTATGGTCTGACAAGCCGAAGCGTGAAAAGACCAAGCGTTCTTGGGAGGGGACGGAATGGCGAAAAAAAAACCGCTGGTGGTGATCACCCGCAAGCTGCCCGACGTCATCGAGACGCGGTTGATGGAATTGTTCGACGTGCGCCTGAACGTCGACGACGAGGCGATGTCCGAGGCCGAGCTGACCGAAGCCGTCAAGACGGCCGATGTCCTGGTGCCGACGATCACCGATACCATCGACGCCAAGCTTATCGCCGCCGCCGGCAAGAAGCTGAAGCTGATCGCCAACTACGGCACCGGTGTCGATCACATCGATCTGGCGGCGGCGCGGGAAAAGGGGATCACCGTCACCAACACGCCGGACGTGCTGACCGAGGACACCGCCGACATGACCATGGCGCTGATCCTGGCGGTGCCCCGGCGCCTGGTCGAAGGCGAACGGATCGTGCGCTCCGGCGATTGGTCCGGGTGGTCGCCGACGTGGATGCTGGGGCACCGGATCTTCGGCAAGCGGCTGGGCATCATCGGCATGGGCCGGATCGGCCAGGCCGTCGCCCGCCGCGCCCGGGGGTTCGGGTTGTCGATCCATTACCACAACCGCAACCGGGTCCACGAGGAGATCGAGAACGAGCTCGAAGCCACCTATTGGGAAAGCCTGGACCAGATGCTGGCCCATATGGACTTCGTTTCCGTCAATTGTCCGCATACGCCGGCGACCTACCACCTTCTGTCGGCCCGGCGTCTGAAGCTGTTGCAGCCCCATGCCGTCATCGTCAACACCGCGCGCGGCGAGGTCATCGACGAAAACGCCCTGACCCAGGTGTTGCAGTCCGGCGATATCGCCGGCGCCGGGCTCGATGTGTTCGAACACTCACCGGCCGTCAACCCGAAACTTCTGGCGCTGGACAATGTCGTCCTGCTTCCCCACATGGGCTCCGCCACCTTCGAGGGCCGGGGCGACATGGGCGAAAAGGTGGTGATCAACATCCAGACCTTCGTCGATGACCACACGCCGCCGGACCGCGTAATCAGCGATAAGTTTTGACTGCAGGCCCGGTTGGGCCTGAATCGAGCCACCGATGACCGAAGGACCCTACGCTATACCCATTCCCTATTGCGATCCCCTGCGGGCGTTCGCGGCCTTTTCAGGCGATCCGGTCTCGGCGTTGTTGGACAGCGCCGCTGAGATCGGCCCCCGGGGGCGTTATGCCTATATCGCCGCCGATCCGTTCCGCGTCATCACCGCCGCCAAGGGAGGAACTACTGTGGACGGTTGCCCGGCGGCGGGCGATCCTTTTCAGGTTTTGGAGCACCAGCTTAAAATGTTCCAGATGGGAAACGATCCAGACCTGCCGCCCTTTCAAGGCGGCGCCGTCGGTTATCTGGGCTACGAGTTGGGGCGCCACCTGGAGCGCCTGCCTCCGCCTCCGGAGGCCGGCCTCGATGTTCCCGAGTTGTTGATCGGGCTTTACGACACCATTGCCGCCTTCGACGTGCGGACCCGCCACGCCTGGATATTGGCCGCCGAACTCGAGGCCGCCGACGGCACCCTCGTGCGCCCTTTGCCGGTGGACCGGGCCGAGGCCATGGCGGCGAGGATCGCCGATGCGCCGCCGCTGCCGCCCGTCGATTGGCGGCCGGCGGGGAGTTGGCGGCCCGAGTTGAGCCGCCGCCATTACGAAGACATGGTTTCGCGCGCCATTACCTATATCCATGCCGGCGACATCTTCCAGGCCAACCTGACGCAGCGTCTGCTGGGCGCCTTGCCCAAGGGCCTTTCCCCGTTCATGCTCTATCGCCGCCTACGTGCCCTGTCGCCGGCGCCTTTCGGGGCCTATCTGGCCGCCGGCTCAGGCGTCGCCATTGCTTCGGCGTCACCGGAACGGTTCCTGAAACTGACACCCGGCGGCCATGTCTCGACCCGGCCGATCAAGGGAACCCGGCCCCGGGGCCGGACCCCCAGCGAAGATGCCAAGCTGGCCCGCGACCTGTTCGAAAGCGAAAAGGACCAGGCCGAAAACCTGATGATCGTCGACCTTTTGCGCAACGACCTGAGCCGGGTGTGCCGGCTGGGCAGTGTCGAGGTCAAGGAGCTGGCCGAACTGGAAAGTTTCGCCAACGTCCATCACCTGGTTTCCGAGGTCCGCGGCACCCTGTTCCCGAACAGGGACGCCGTAGACCTTTTGCGCGCCACCTTCCCGGGCGGCTCGATCACCGGGGCGCCCAAGATCAGGGCCATGGAGATCATCAACGAACTGGAGCCGGCCCGGCGCGGCCCTTATTGCGGCGCCATCGCCTGGATTGGCTTCGACGGCGCCATGGATTCCTCGATCGTCATCCGCACGTTGGTCATCAAGGACACGGAAGTGGCGGCCCAGGCCGGCAGCGGTATCGTCGCCGATTCCGATCCCGGGGCCGAATACGAAGAGGCCATGGACAAGGCCTGGGCGATGCTGCAAAGCCTCGATCCCGGCGAAATGGCTAAGGAACAGGCCTAATGACGGTCTATCTCAACGGCCGCCTGGTGGCCGATGACGAGGCCCGCATCGACCCCACCGACCGGGGGCTGACCCTGGGCGACGGCCTGTTCGAGACAATCGCCGTCCGTGGCCGCCGGGCGGCGCGGACGGACGCCCATCTGGCCCGGCTTGGAGACGGCGCCGAGGTCATCGGCCTCGCCATTCCCTTGGCCGGGGATGAACTTAAAGCAGCCCTTCAGGACGTCATCGAGGCCAACGCCATCGACGAGGGGGTGCTGCGGCTGACCCTGACCCGGGGCCCTGCGCCCCGCGGGCTGTGGTCGCCGGTCCCGGCCCAGCCGACTTTACTGATCACCGGCGCCTGCCAGGATTTGACCTCGCAAGAACCGGTGACCGCCGTCATCGCCACCACAACCCGGCGCAACGAGCATTCGCCGCTCTCCGGAATCAAGTCGACGAGCTGTCTGGACGGCATACTGGCGGCCCGGGAAGCGGCCAAACGGGGCGCCAACGATGCCTTGCTGCTGAACGGCGCCGGCAACCTTGCCGAAGCCACCGCCGCCAACCTGTTCGTGGTCATCGACAGCGGCGCGGTGACGCCGCCGGTCGATGACGGGGCGATGCCCGGCGTCATGCGGGCCGATGTGATTAGGGTTTTAAGCGCCGCCGAACGAACCCTGGGGCCGGCCGATCTGTCGTCCGCGTCGGAGGCGTTCTTGACCAATTCCCTGGGCATTCGGCCGCTGACGGCCGTTGACCGAGAACCCATCGGCGACGGCAATCCGGGGCCGGTCACCGCCGAAGCCCGGAAAATCGTCTGAGAGATTTGGTCAGATAAAAAACAAAACGCCGTCTTTCGAGGCGTCGTTGAGAAAGGTGACGACGCCGCCCTGTTGCAGCGGGATGTCGTCGCGCAGCGGCTCGCCTTCCATTCCTTCGGCCCTGAGCCCCATCTCGCAGACCATGAACGTGACCCCCATCTGGACGCAGGACCGCAGAAGCTCCTCGAAGGTGGCGACGTTGGTTGCGGCGTAGGCGTCGTCTTTTTCACCGCCGTTGGCGCATCTTCGGCTTTCGCCCTCGCTCAACGGCATGGAACGCCAGGCGGGCTCGCCGCCGGGGCCGGTTTTTTTCAGTACCCGGCACGCTCCCATGGTGAAAAACAACGTCACCGGCCGGTCGATGGCCGCCGCCGACGACGCCATCACCAGCGCATAGTGCACCTTGTCGTAGAAACCGGCGTAAACGACGATCGACAGCTTGTCGGGGGAGGAGGTGCCGGTGGCCATGGGTTGCTATTCCTTGTGCACCGAAAGGTCGGTGATCGTGGTGTCGTCGCCGCAAAGCGGACAGCCGGGATCGCGCTTGATGGTGATTTTCCTGAACGTCGTCCCCAGCCCCTCGCAGACGATCAGCGCCCCGGACAGGCTGTCGCCGATGCCGAGCAGCTCCTTCAGCACCTCGGTTGCCTGCAGGGACCCGGCCATGCCGCACAGCGCGCCCAGGACGCCGGCCTCGGCGCAGGTGGGGATTTGGCCTTCCGGCGGCGGTTCCGGGAACAGGCAGCGGTAACAGGGCCCGTGGCCGCCGTCGGCGTCTTCCTCGAACGGCTTGAAGGTATAGACCTGGGCGTCGAAGCGCAGGATAGCAGCGGAAACCAGGATTTTTCCGGCGAAGTAACACGCATCGTTGACCAGGAACCGGGTTGCGAAGTTGTCGGTCCCGTCGGCGATGATGTCGTAATCGGAAATCAAGTCGAGGGCGTTGTCCGGGCCGAGGCGCTGTTGCAAGGGGACGACGGTGACCTCCGGGTTGATGCCGGCGAGGGTCTTCTTCGCGCTTTCCACCTTCGGCGTGCCGATGGCGTCGGTGGAATGAACGATCTGGCGTTGCAGGTTTGACAAGTCGACCACGTCGTCGTCGACGATGCCGAGGGTCCCCACCCCGGCCGCCGCCAGGTACAACAGCACCGGCGATCCCAACCCGCCGGCGCCGACCACCAGAACGCGGGAGTCTAAAAGCTTCTCCTGGCCTTTGCCGCCGACCTCTTCCAAAAGGATATGGCGGGCGTACCGGTTTATCTGGGCTTCGGTGAAGCTCACGGGGAGGCTAGCCGAGACCGTCGAAAAGGGCCGTCGAAAGGTAACGGTCGGCGAAGTCGGGCAGAAAGGTGACGATCACCTTTCCGGCCATGTCTTCCCGGGCCCCTACCTCCAGGGCCGCGGCCAGGGCCGCGCCTGAGGACATGCCGACGGCGAGGCCCTCCAGCCGGGCCACGCGGCGGGCCATTTCGAATGCCGATTCACTGCCGATTTTGAGAATTTTGTCGATGGCCTCGATGTCGAGGACCTCGGGGATGAACCCCGGCCCCATGCCCTGAATCTTGTGCGGTCCAGGCATGCCACCCGAAAGCACCGGGCTGTCCTCGGGCTCGACGGCGACGATCAGTAGGTCCGGGTTGCGCGGTTTCAAGACCTGGGCGCACCCGGTCAGGGTGCCGCCGGTGCCGACCCCGGTGACGATGGCGTCGACCCGCCCACCGGTGTCGATCCAGATTTCCTCGGCCGTGGTGTGGCGGTGAATCTCGGGATTGGCCGGGTTGGTGAACTGCTGCAGCATGATCGCGCCGGGGGTCTCTTCGACCAGTTCCTCGGCCCGCTCTATGGCCCGCCGCATGCCCAGCTCGGCCGGGGTGAGTTCTATTTCGGCGCCCAACAGCTTGAGCATCTTGCGGCGCTCCTCGGACATGCTTTCCGGCATCGTCAGGATCAGCCGGTATCCCTTGGCGGCGCAGACGAAAGCCAGCGAAATCCCGGTGTTGCCCGAGGTCGGCTCGATCAGGGTGGAGCCGGCCTTGATGCGGCCTTGGCGTTCGGCGGCCTCGACCATGGCAATCCCGATGCGGTCCTTGACCGAGCCCAAAGGATTGAAAAATTCGCACTTTGCCAGGATCTCCGCCTTCACCCCCTGGTCTTCGGCCAGTCTGCCGAGCCGCACCAGGGGCGTGGCCCCGATGGTCTCGATGATGCTGTCATAGACGCGGCCGCGAAATTCGGGCTCAAGGGAAGGACCGGGGGAAGAGGCGGGGGCGGGTTTCATGCTCATTTTAGTATCGTTCCGTCAAAAAACCCGTCAAATCGTGAAATCCAGATTGCGGCGGCCTTCGCTGACGATCCCGGACTGGTTGGCGCGGGTGCAAAGTTCATCCACGGTCAGGCTGTCGAGGCGCTCCATCAGCCCATCCTGCAGCTCCCGCCACAACGGCCGCACCACCTGATAACCCAGCTCCGAGCCCTGGGTTTCCTCGATCAGGTTGTTGTCGGCCTCCATTTCCCTGACCACGCGCACGATATCGCCGACCGTGATGCGCCGCCGCTCGCGGGCCAGTTTATAGCCGCCCCTGGGGCCACGGACGCCGATCAGAATCTCCTGACGAACCAGGTGCTGCAGGGCGTGTTCCAGATACCGGCGCGGGATTCCCTGGCGGCGGGTGATTTCCCGGCTCTGCACCGGTTCGGCGCCGGCGTGATAGGCGATGTCGAGCACTGCCTCGATGGCAAACA
>Ga0208113_1000539_pt1 | contig 18858 bp, 15 predicted proteins | sample Knorr_S7_td_NADW_FD_185598 | JGI IMG/M metagenome (GOLD analysis project Ga0208113, IMG submission 185598) | Marine microbial communities from Southern Atlantic Ocean transect - Knorr_S7_td_NADW_ad_2505m_LV_A (SPAdes) (version 2) | ecosystem: Environmental > Aquatic > Marine > Oceanic | place...
GCCAGTGATGGTAATGACTTAAAAGCTGTTTACCTTGAGCAGTGGCTACCAAAACTCAATGAATTTAAACCTGAACTGTTGTTTATTAGTGCAGGTTTTGATGCTCACCTCGAAGATGACATGGCAAGCCTGAAGTTTGTTGAAGACGATTACGCATGGCTAACCACGCAATTAGCTGAATTTTGTCAGCAGCAAGATTGCAAAGGGATTATCTCTTATCTTGAAGGGGGTTATGCTTTATCAGCCCTTGGCCGTAGCGCCGTTGCGCATATTAAAGCGCTGGTGGATGCGCCTTAATCTGCCAGCATCGCAAAGGCTTGCGTTGGTGTAAGCCGAGTAACCTTACTTAAACAGCATACTCCCTCTTGTGCCAGGTGCTCAGTCACTCTATTAGCTAGCTCTATATCAGTTAATGCTTTCACGCTTTCTCCTTGCAAGTTGACATACTGCCCTGTTGTTAAAAGCAAGATAGCTTCTTGTTGCTGCTCTTCACTTAAGCCATATAAAAAGTTTTCTATATCGGCTTCGTCTTCAACTAATGCTAATTCATGGTCTGAAAAAATAATCTTAGGAAATGATGAGTGCATTTATTGTCCTGTGTCAAAGTTGCATAGGTTGAAATGATTATAATTGCCAATTCATGTAAGAACTAGGAAAGTCGACTTATGAATCAACCAAGACGACATCAAAAGGTGAGTGATGTCTTTTCGCAAAAGCTGGTATCGTGTCCTGCGCATACGCCTTTGGTCGATGCGGTAAGGTTGATGCATGTTCACAATGTGACGGCGATTTTTATCAAGCATGAGCAGTCTGTTGTTGGTATTTGGACTGAGGCTGATTGTTTGAAAATTGACATCAGCAGCCCGCTCTATAAGAACCTTGCCATTCACGAGGTCATGTCAGCACCTGTTATTACAGTGCCAAATCAATGCTCTGTCAGTGATGCAACCTTGCGTTTTCAACAACATGGCATTCGTCATTTATTGGTGATGGATAGCGAGAACCAGCCTGCAGGTATGTTAAACCTTTCAGATATTGTGCATAACCAAGGTTTGGACCACTACCTACAATTTCGGCCTATTCATGAGCAGTATCGCACTGACCTAAAGATAGTTGATGCGCAAACACCGATAGAAGAGGTTGTGCAACTGATGCGGGCAGGCCGCCTTGATAGTGTACTGGTTTATAACCAAGAGCTTGAACTGCACGGTATTATTACTCAGCGTGATATTGTTGAGCTGATCATTCAAACCGAGTGGCTAAATCCTTGTTGGCAATATGCTAGCTACCCGCTCATTGAAATTGATTGTGAAAGCAGTTTATTTGATGCGTATCGCACTATGACAGAGCGTAATGTGCGTCATTTGGTGGTCAGAGATGATGAAATTTGCGGGGTGATTTCATTTGCTGATTTGATCACTGAGATTGAATCAGCTTATTGCTGCGAACTTGAGCGGGCAATTGAGCAGCGTGATATTGCTTTGCAAAAGTCACAACGTAACTTGTTTTTGGCAAATAAAATTATTGATGCTTCACTCGATGGCATCATGCTAACCCGTAAAGACGGCACGATTATTCAAGTTAACCCTGCTTTTACTAAACTGACCGGCTTTGCCGAGCATGAAGTAATTGGTAAACGCCCCAATATTTTAAGCTCTACAAAACATAGTCGCTCGTTTTATCAAAAAATGTGGCATGCCATTGAATACGAAGGGGTCTGGCAAGGAGAGATCTGCAATTGCAAAAAAGATGGTGAAGAGTATGTTGAGTGGCTCACCATTATTCAAATAAAAGATCCTAACTTTGATGAAGTACTTTATGCGGCAATTTTTAGCGATATTACAGAGCGCAAACGTGCAGAAGAAAAAATTGCCCAGCTCGCCTATTACGATGAGCTAACAGGCCTGCCTAATCGCCGCTTATTTCATGACAGACTCTCAATTGCTCTTAGCACCGCCAAGCGAAACCACGATCTATTAGCGGTGATGTTTATCGACTTAGATCGCTTTAAAGAGGTTAACGACAGCTTAGGGCATGACGCTGGCGATAACTTATTGCAGCAAGTGGCAGAGCGTATTTTATCAATTCTACCTGAAGGGGATACTCTTGCACGCTTAGGTGGCGATGAGTTTGTTCTGCTATGTGAAGTAAATCGGGTTGAAACACTTCTAAACTTTGCCGAGCAAGTCTTGCAGCAAGTGAGTATGCCGCTTGCTATTAACGAGCACGTGGTTGCGATTACAGCCTCTATTGGCGCGGCGGTTTACCCTGATGATGGCGTAGATAGCGCTACACTGCTTAAGCATGCTGATATTGCTATGTACCGTGCTAAGGAGGTCGGCCGTAATTCATTTCAATTATTCAAACCGGCGATGAATGCACGCTCTTTAGAGCGATTGGCTATGATGAGCCGATTACAAAGCGCCATCGAAAGCGATGAGTTTGAGCTTTATTTCCAACCTAAGCAGCAATTAAATTCAGGCAAAATTTTAGGAGTAGAGGCACTGTTACGTTGGCATGAGCCAAACCTTGGAGTGATTTCACCTGCTAAGTTTATCCCTCTTGCTGAAGAGCTAGGCCTAATTGTGAAACTTGATTTATGGGTCATCGAGCAGGCCTGTAAAGAGTTAGAAAAATGGCAGCAACAAGGCATTGAAGCAGGGCGCTTAGCAATTAATATTTCGGCTAATCACTTACGTCAGGGGCAACTAGCATCAAATGTTGAGCGCTTACTTGAGCGTTACAATGTAGACCCACACAAGCTTGAAGTAGAGCTAACTGAAAGCTGTTTTATCAGCCACTTTAGTGAGGCTAAGCAAGAGCTACTCGCGCTTAAAAAACTAGGTGTGCATATTACGTTAGATGACTTTGGAACGGGCTATTCGGCTTTAAGTTACTTAACCAAACTGCCAATTGATACGTTAAAAATAGATGCCAGCTTTATCGCAAAAGTGCCCGATGAATACGGTAATAGTGAAATTGTCACGGCGATTATTAGCCTGGCAAAAAGCTTGAGTATCCATGTTGTCGCAGAAGGGGTAGAGAAGGTAGAGCAGTTAAATTACTTACGTTCACTTAACTGCGATACCATTCAAGGCTATTACTTTTGCCGCCCAATAGCGAAGCAGCAATGGTATGACTTTTATCTTAATACCGAAAAAAGTGCTTAAGCTAGGCTAATTTCGTAAGAAGTAAACTTACGAATATTAATGACGCCAGTATCAAAAATTAAGTACTGGCCTTTAATGCCTTTTAAAATACCCGATACTTCTGGTGCTTTATCAAAATTAAAAGAGCTGATTTTGCTTGGGTATTCACTTACTGGGTAATCTAGCTCAACCACCCCTTCATCGAGCTTTTCAATGGCTGTTGCGCCAAATAGCTCTGCAAGCTCACTCAGCTTAGCATCAATCTGTGGGATCAACTCTCTGGCAGCGGCTTTTAAATCAATCGCTTCAGATTGGCCTTTTAGCATGTTTCGCCAATTGGTTTTATCAGCAATAAACTCGGCTAAGGCAACCTCAACTAAACCCGATTGAAGACGGGTTTGTACTTTGAAGATAGGTAAAGCTTGCGTCGCACCTTGGTCAATCCAGCGTGTAGGAATTTGAGTATGGCGGGTAATACCTACTTTTAGGCCTGAAGTGTTGGCTAAATACACGTAATGCGGGATCATGCAGTTTTCTTCACCCCACTGTGGCTCACGACAGGTGCCCTTATCAAAATGGCACGTTTCAGGTTTCATGATACACATGTCACAGCTAGCCAATTTACGCATACAGACAAAACAGTGACCTTGAGAGTAGCTTTTCTTGGTTTTCTTACCACAGTTACAGCAAAAAATATTGCCTGTGAAAGTCAGCGTGAGCGGCTTACCAATATAGTCATTTAATGAAACTAGCTCATCACCGATAGGTAATTGATATTCGACAGGAGAGGTCAGTGTCGACTTTAATTTTCTGATCGTACCTTGCATCTTTACATGGCCCCTAAAGATGTTAAAAAAGGCAGTGTAACACGGCCTATTTAAATTGTGAGGCAATAAAGCTTAGATACTCATTAATCGGCACCGCTTTGCTGTAATAATAGCCTTGCCCTTGATCTGCGCCCATCTTGATCAGCATTTTTTCTGTTTCTTGGTCTTCAATGCCTTCGATGGTGATATTCATATCAAGGTTATGGGCCATATCAATGGCCGTTTTTACCACCACTTGGTTGGTGGTGTTATTCACTAAATCCAGAATAAAGCTCTTATCGACTTTAATCGTACTAAAAGAATAATTTACCAAGTAGTTTAACGACGAGTAACCAGTACCAAAATCATCGAGTACCACCTTGCTACCGAGTTTATTAAGTTCGCTGATAAAGCTAACCATTTCATCATGGTTTTTTATAAGCGCAAACTCAGTTAACTCAAACTTTAACTGACTCGCAGTAATGCCATGTTTTAAAATGGTGTTTTCGACTTTTTCGACAAGCTTAGGGATCGCGAGATTCTTGGCACTTAAATTAACGCTAATGGTATGGTCGCGATAGCCTTGTCGATTAAGCTGGGCTGCGGCTAGGCAAGCCTGATCAATCACCCATAAGCTCAACTCGTTAATTAAACCAGTACGTTCAGCCAATAAAATGAGTTGCTCAATATCCAGGTATTTCCCTGCTGTAGGCCAGCGTAACAATGCCTCTGCGCCACAGATAGCACCGCTGCGCAAATTAATAATGGGCTGTAAGTAAATGGCTAAGGTATTGCTTCGCATTGCTTGTTGTAACTCGGCGGCAAGGCTGACATCCATATCGATATGCGGTGTGTTAAAGTCGATGTTTTGCTGCTTTTGTGACAGACCTAAGTAGCCACGTTGTAGCCAAATATCAAAGCCATCATCACTCACCGGTTCGGTAATGCTATGGCGGTAGTAAAGCTGCAGGTCTAAGCCTGCCACTTTATATTGCTTAGGCAGCTGTTTGCATAAGTTGCTAAGTTCTTGGTGTAGCTCTGCTTGTGATTGAATTTTGGTAGAAATAAAAGCCAGTACACCATTGCCTAAGTCAGCTACTTTTGGACTATTATCTAACGCCGATTCTAAATTAATAAATTGCCTATTCTTATTAATTTGGTGCTCTAGCGATTGGGCAACAGTGATAATTATTTGGCTGCTTTGGCTTGGCTTTAGAATACTCATTAGGGCATTAAATTGCTCGATTTTCACTAAGCAAAGGTTAGCGAGTCTTTGCTCCGAGGTAATTGCCATATAGGCTTGTTTGAGCATTGCTTGGTTAAGTAGCTCAGTCTGTTGAGTATGGGTTGCATGATACAGCGCTTTTTCACGTTGATAACGAACGCGGTCTGCCAGCGCCATTGCCATGAGCACAATCTCACAGAGAATGGCGACTAAAAATATGTGCCTCACGGCAAAGCTGTAGGGAATAAAGCCTGTAAGTTCTAACGGCTGAATGGCTGCGCCTACAATCAGTGGCACCCACGACATGACATAAAACTTTGCCCACCGAAAACCGCTCACCAACTTTTTGTAAATCATGCAAATACATAAAATGTATAACGGCACCATGATGGCAAAAAAGATTTTTGAAGAATGGTATTCCAGCATAAAAAAGCTGATAAGACTGAGACTAAACAGCAGGGCTAAAAAGCTGATACTGAGCTTGTATAGGCGACAATTATCTTTATGGTAGCGTAAGAACATGGTGCAGAACGCGACGGTGAAAAATGCAATCGCATAGTTACTGAAGACCACTTGCTCATTAAAAAAGATTTGCCACGATAACGGCCATAAATAAAAACCAAAGCCGAGCACTGAGCCCATAAGTAGCAGTGCTGAGATGATGTAGCCTATATAAATAAGGTAGACGCGGTCACGGATCCCTAAAAATAATACCAAGTTATACAGAGCTGCCATGATCAGCACACCAATGAAGATCCCCCAAATTCCTGATTGCGAACGTAGTAGGTCTTGAAACTCTTTTTCACCATAAATATTAATAGGTGTTTTGCTAATCCCAACCGTATCTATTTTTATAATGAGGGATGTTTGTTCATAGCCCTGCATTGTAAGCATGCTGTGCGGTGTACTGTACTGAAACAAACTAAGACCAGATACTTTATCACCCAACTCGGTTGTATCTATAAGCTGCCCCTTATCATCAACATGATAAACGCTAAGGTAATCAACCATAGGGTTATCAAAGTGAATTGCCAGCTCCACAGGTTTTGCTTGGCGGTTTTCTAAATCAAGCTTTAACCAATAATCTTGCGCCGCTAAATCCCATTCAACATCTTTAAAAGGGCGATGTTTAAGCTTGTCTGGCTCTGCTAAAAACTGCTCGAGAGTCAGCGCTTTACTGGTATCAATTCGATACGCCGTATTACTGTAGATGGGGGCTGTTTTATCTATGGTGTAGCGGGTAGGGCTGGCTAAATGTGCAGCTAGGGTAGCAATGATAAAAAACAAAATTGTCAGAATAAGAAATGAAACAAAGTTATATTTCAGTGCTTTATTATTCAAAATTAGTTCTTTATCTAGGTAAATGTTCTTAACAGTGTAGCATTAAAAAAGCGCAGATAAACTGCGCTTTTTTCAGAATTAGACTGGTTTGACCTTAATTCTGTTCGCGAGCAATAGCACGGTAAGCGATATCAGTACGATATTCCATGCCTTCCCAGCTGATTTGATCAACCAGTTTATAAGCACGTTGCTGCGCTTCAGTTACTGTGTTGCCAAGTGCCGTAGCACAAAGTACACGACCGCCAGCTGTTACTACGTTGTCGCCGTCTTGCTTAGTCCCTGCGTGGAATACTTTCTCACCTTCAGGGTAAGTAACTTGCAAGCCGCTGATTGCATCACCTTTCGGGTAGCTATCTGGGTAGCCTTTAGCTGCTAATACAACACCGACTGCTGCACGTGGGTCGAACTCGATTGCTGTTTTATCTAGTTCTTCACGGTTAGCCGCTTCGATAAGTTCAACAAGATCAGACTTAAGACGAAGCATCATTGGTTGTGTTTCAGGGTCGCCAAAACGACAGTTGTATTCGATTACTTTTGGCGTGCCATCAGCGGTGATCATTAAACCTGCGTATAAGAAACCAGTGTAAGGGTGGCCTTCTTTTGCCATGCCTTCAACCGTTGGGTAGATCACTTCGTTCATAATACGTTGGTGAATTTCATCAGTCACTACTGGTGCAGGTGAGTATGCACCCATGCCGCCAGTGTTTGGACCTTGGTCACCATTGTAAGCGCGTTTGTGGTCTTGGCTGGTTGCAAATGGCAGTACGTTTTTGCCATCAACCATCACGATGAAAGAAGCTTCTTCACCTTCTAAGAACTCTTCGATAACTACACGGCTACCCGCTTCACCGAAGCTGTTGCCTGCAAGCATATCGCGGATAGCTTCTTCAGCTTCAAGCTCTGTCATCGCAACGATAACGCCTTTACCAGCTGCTAAGCCATCAGCTTTAACAACAATTGGCGCACCTTTTTCTTTTAGGTAAGCCAGTGCAGGGTCGATTTGTTCAAACGTTTGGTAATCAGCTGTTGGAATGTCGTGACGTGCTAAGAAGTCTTTAGTGAATGACTTCGAGCCTTCTAGCTGTGCAGCACCTGCTGTTGGGCCAAAGATAGCTAGACCGTTTTCACGGAATGTATCAACGACACCTAAAACAAGCGGTACTTCTGGACCAACAATGGTTAATTCAACGTTGTTTTCTTTAGCAAAAGTAACTAAACCTGCTAGGTCTTCAACATTGATAGCAACGTTTTCTAGTTTTGGCTCAAGTGCAGTACCTGCGTTACCTGGTGCGACGAAAACGGTGTTTACTTTAGTATTTTGTGCAGCCTTAAACGCAAGAGCGTGTTCGCGGCCGCCACTGCCGATGACAAGTACATTCATGGCGTATAATCCTATTTATAGCGGTTTTTTAAACTTCAGCGTCATACGATCACTTTCACCAATTGCTTTATACTTCGCGGCATCTTGCTCGCCTAAACGAAGGCTTGGTGGTAGTGTCCACACCCCTTTAGGGTGATCTGCTGTATCAAGTGGGTTTGCATTAATGTCACTGCTTGCCACCAGTTCAAAGCCAGCTTGCTTTGCAATATCAACTACATAGCTTTGCTTCATATAACCTGATGATTTCTGATCTTCATCACTGCGCGCTTCAGGTAGGCGGTGTTCAACCACACCTAAAGTGCCGCCAGGTTTAAGTGCTTTATAAAATGCTTTAAACGCACTTAACGCGCCTTCTTTATCTTTACCCATGTACCAGTTGTGTACATTTCTAAATGTTAAGACAAGATCTGCGCTACCCGCTGGTGCAATATCAAGATGCGTCACTGGCGCAAACTCAGTCAGTTTTACTTCACTGAAGCGTGCGTCATCGCTCATCTTTTTCTTAAAACCAGCTAATGAACGTTGGTAATAACCCACGTCAGAATCAGCAGGGAAATGTGCCGCGTAGTAAACACCATGGCCTTTAACAGCCGGTGCAAGGATTTCACTGTACCAACCACCGCCCGGTGCAATTTCAACAACGGTCATGCTTGGCTTGAAGCCAAAGAACTCAAGTGTCTCAACTGGATGGCGATATTGATCACGTGCGCTATTTTTAGCATCACGTTCGCTTGATTGCACGGCTTGTGTAAGCGCTGATTCATGGCCATGGCTTAAAGCCTGTGCTGATGTCAGTGCAAGGCTTGCAACAAGTAACGACTTAACGGCAAATTTCATCATCTGTTCCTTCATTATATGGGTAATTATTATTATTAATCAGAATACGTGAATTTGTGGCAAACAAAAAGGGTTAAGCTATTTGCTTAACCCTTTATGTGATTAGTGGCGGAAATGGCGCATACCTGTAAATACCATTGCCATACCAGCTTCGTCAGCTGCAGCGATAACTTCTTCATCGCGCATTGAACCACCTGGTTGAATAACAGCGGTGATGCCAGCTTCTGCAGCTGCATCAATACCGTCACGGAATGGGAAGAATGCATCCGATGCCATAACTGAACCTTTTACTTCAAGGTTTTCGTCAGCGGCTTTGATACCTGCAATTTTAGCTGAGTAAACGCGGCTCATTTGACCTGCGCCTACACCAATCGTCATACCATCACGTGCATAAACAATCGCGTTAGACTTAACGAATTTAGCTACTTTCCAGCAGAATAATAAATCTTTTAATTCTTGCTCAGTTGGTTGACGCTTAGATACAACTTTAAGGTCGCCTTGCGTTACCATGCCTAGGTCGCGGTCTTGAACTAGAATACCGCCATTAACACGCTTGATGTCGTGACCTGTTGCATTACCCGTCCATTCACCACATTCTAATAAACGAACGTTTTGCTTAGCAGATACGATTTGTGCAGCTGCTTCAGATACTTTAGGTGCAATGATAACTTCAACGAATTGACGAGAAACAATTGCTTCAGCTGTGTCTGCATCAAGCTCTTTGTTGAATGCGATGATGCCACCAAATGCTGATGTAGGGTCAGTTTTGAATGCACGATCATAGGCTTCAAGAATGTTGTCACCAATTGACACACCACAAGGGTTCGCATGTTTTACGATAACACACGCTGGTACGTCGAATTCTTTTACACACTCTAATGCTGCGTCAGTGTCAGCAATGTTGTTGTAAGAAAGAGCTTTACCTTGCAGTTGAACCGCAGTCGCAACAGATGCTTCAGTTAAGTCGTTTTCAACATAAAAAGCAGCGTCTTGGTGTGAGTTCTCACCGTAGCGCATATCTTGCTTTTTAGTGAACTGCATGTTGATAGTGCGTGGGAATTTAGTCTCTTCAGCAGCTTCTTCTGTGTAGTCAGGAACCATTTTGCCGAAGTAGTTTGCAATCATGCCATCGTACTGAGCTGTGTGCTCGTAAGCTGCGATAGCTAGATCAAAACGTGTTTTATACGTTGTTGAGCCGTTGTTGCTTTGCATTTCGCTGATTACACGGTCGTAATCTTTTGCATTTACCACGATAGTCACGTCTTTATGGTTTTTCGCCGCAGCGCGAACCATAGTTGGACCACCGATATCAATGTTTTCAATCGCATCTTCTAGGCTGCAGTCTTCTTTCGCAACAGTGTTTGCGAAGGGGTATAAGTTAACTACAACGATATCGATAGCAGAGATGTTATTCTCGCTCATTACGTCTTCATCTTGACCGCGACGCGCTAGGATGCCGCCGTGAATTTTTGGATGAAGTGTTTTTACGCGACCATCCATGATCTCAGGGTGACCAGTATGGTCAGATACTTCAGTGACTTTGATGCCGTTATCAGCAAGTAATTTGCAAGTACCGCCAGTTGATAAAATATCCACGCCTTGTGCTTCAAGAGCGCGAGCAAATTCAACGATACCGGTTTTATCTGACACACTTAATAGTGCGCGACGAATTGGACGATGTGTATCCATTGTAGTTTTGATTACCTCAATGTTTGAGCTAGCTTAGAAAGGCGGTATTTTAACTGAATATGCTTTAAAAAACGACGTTTAAAGCGTGAGGATTTTGCATAGTTTTTAACAGCTATAAAAAAAGCACCCTAAGGTGCTTTTTTCAATAACTTATTACCAGTTACTATGAAGCTGTAAGCAATTATAACGATAGTTCGTTAAACTGGTTACTGTTCCAATATAACGGGTATTAGTTCATGCCGTATTTTTTAAGCTTTTTACGTAAAGTACCACGGTTGATACCTAGTAAGATTGCAGCACGAGTTTGGTTACCACGTGTGTACGTCATTACTTCTTCAAGTAATGGTGCTTCTAGCTCAGAAAGAACAAGGTCGTACACGTCTTGTACGTCTTGACCATTAAGTTGCTTTAAGTAGTGATGAACAGCTTTTTTCACTGCATCACGCAACGGCTGTGGTTTCTCGTGTGACTGTACATGAGGGTTTGTGATAAATGGAGAAGTCACGTTTTGTTCGAACATCGTTATATGTCTCTTTCTTTCTTAGTTAGCTGCTAGTGTTTTAAAGTATTCTTCTAATGCGTCGACTTGTGCCTGTGGGTTATCTAACGCATTAAATACTCGCCTAAACTGACCGTCACTGTCATGGGTTTGCAAATACCAAGATACATGCTTTCGAGCGATACGCGCTCCCATTGGCTCCCCGTAAAACTGATGAAGATTGTCTAAATGCTCCATCAAAATGCTACGCACCTCTGCAATTTCAGGTGCTGGCAAATGTTCTCCAGTTCGCAAATAGTGGTCTATCTCCCTAAAAATCCAAGGGCGACCTTGGGCGGCTCGACCAATCATAATGGCATCTGCACCCGTATAATCCAAAACCTGCTTTGCTTTTTCTGGTGAAGTAATATCACCATTGGCAACTACAGGGATAGACACTGAACGTTTTATTTCCCTAATCGTGGCGTATTCAGCTTCACCTTTGTACATACATGCGCGCGTTCGCCCATGTACCGCCAGTGAGGCAATGCCATAACGTTCAGCAATTCTCGCAATCTCGACACCATTACGGTTATCCTGATCCCATCCAGTACGGATTTTTAAAGTGACAGGGACATCAACAGCGTTTACAACGGCATCGAGTATCTCTTGTACTAATTCAGGAAACTGTAATAAGGCAGAGCCTGCGAGTTTCTTATTCACTTTTTTAGCAGGGCACCCCATATTAATATCTATGATCTGTGCACCATTGCTGACATTGAATTGTGCTGCCTGCGCCATAAGCTCAGGATCGGCTCCGGCGATTTGCACCGAGCGAATTCCCGACTCACCGCTGTGATCCATACGGTTCATCGATTTTTCGGTTTTCCATACTTTCGGGTTTGACGAGAGCATTTCAGAAACAGCTAGGCCTGCACCTAAGCGACGGCAAAGTTGTCTAAATGGTCTGTCTGTAATGCCTGCCATTGGCGCGACAATTACGTTGTTCTCAAGTTGGTATGAACCGATACGCACGTTATTCAATAGGCCTCTTTTCAAGGGGCGCTAAGTTTACGGTTTTTTTTGCAAAAATCAAAGGCTATAAATTGAACAAAAGTGACTTTTTTTTGCCCTTTTTGTATTGACATTTGATAACAGTTTGACGGAAAGGTTGATTTGTTTGATATTTGAACAAAAATATTTTTGCTGTTTGAAAAGTGAGAATCTACTAACTGTAAAAATAAGGTAAAGCCTGTTAAATACTGGCTTTACCTATTAGATTAGAGTAAATACTCTTTAGCTGTTAAGCGTGCTTAGTACCACTGACTCGGGTCCATTCACCTTCAACTGCAATCTCATCAAGCGCTAAAAATGGCGCATAAACGTCGGCTACAGACTGAGCTTGTTCTTCTAAAATACCCGACATGGCAATTTTACCATTCGGTTTTAAAAGACCTAAGATCACTTCATGTAGTTCGCGAAGCGGTTGCGCAAGAATATTCGCCACGACAATATCAGCCGTAAACTCAGGCTGATCTTCTGGTAAATAGACTTCTAGTTTATCTGCAACGCCATTACGCTGCGCGTTATCTCGGCTAGCTTCAAGAGCTTGAGGATCAATATCGATACCAATCATACGCTCAGCGCCTAGTTTGATCGCTGCTATTCCTAAAATACCCGAGCCACAACCAAAGTCGACCACGGTTTTACCTGTTAAATCTTGGCTTTCGAGCCATTTTAAACAAAGTGCAGTCGTTGCATGGGTACCGGTGCCAAAAGCAAGGCCCGGATCAAGCAATACATTAACAGCATTAGGATCGGGAATATCACGCCAGCTTGGGCAGATCCATAAGCGCTCACCGAATTGAATTGGGTGGAAGTTATCCATCCATTCACGTTCCCAATCTTTATCTTCTAGCTGTTCAATTTTATAAACAAGCTGATCGGCAAGTGTTGCTTCAGCTTTAAGTGTCTCTACAACGCTGTCCATATCGTGGTTTGCGTCATAAAGGCCAATCACAGTGGTATCAGCCCATAGTTGAACAGTACCAAGCTTTGGCTCATAAATTGGGGTATCTTTGGCGTCAACATAGGTTACTGACGCACTGCCAGTGTCCATTAATAAGTCGCTGATTAATTCTGCGTTGTCAGCGTTTGCATTGATGCGAATTTGGATCCAAGCCATGAATATCTCTCGAATAGAAAAAAGGCCGCAACAGCGGCCTTTTAGTTAATAACGCGATACTAAATTACTTAGCATCTAAGAAGCTTTTCAGTAAGTCAGAACGAGAAGGGTGACGTAATTTACGTAACGCTTTCGCTTCGATTTGACGAATACGCTCACGTGTTACGTCAAACTGTTTACCTACTTCTTCTAATGTATGGTCAGTGTTCATATCGATACCGAAACGCATACGTAATACTTTAGCTTCACGGGCTGTTAAGCCTGCTAATACGTCGTTTGTAGCGCCACGTAATGATTCCATTGTTGCAGAATCAATAGGTGAGTCGATAGTGGTATCTTCAATGAAGTCACCTAAGTGCGAATCTTCATCATCACCGATTGGTGTTTCCATTGAAATTGGCTCTTTTGCGATTTTAAGTACCTTACGGATCTTGTCTTCAGGCATTAACATACGCTCAGCTAATTCTTCTGGGCTCGGCTCACGACCCATCTCTTGTAGCATTTGACGAGAGATACGGTTTAGCTTGTTGATCGTCTCAATCATGTGCACAGGAATACGGATGGTACGTGCTTGGTCAGCAATCGAACGCGTGATTGCTTGACGGATCCACCATGTCGCATAAGTTGAGAACTTATAACCACGGCGGTATTCGAACTTATCAACCGCTTTCATTAGACCAATGTTACCCTCTTGGATAAGGTCTAAGAATTGTAAACCACGGTTGGTGTATTTTTTCGCAATCGAAATTACAAGACGTAAGTTCGCTTCAACCATTTCTTTTTTCGCACGACGAGCTTTCGCTTCACCGATACTCATACGACGGTTGATGTCTTTAATACGCTCGATGCTAAGACCTGTGCTTTCTTCAATTGCACATAACTTATTAATACAACGAATGATCTCTGGCTTAACTTCTTCAAGTGCTACTGAGTATTTCTCGTTTGCAGCAATTTCAAGGTCAATCCAGCTTGAATCTGTTTCGTTGTTAGCAAAATGCTTGATGAAGTTCTTTTTCGGTAACTTCGCAATTTGTACAGCTTGCTTCATGATGATACGTTCTTGAACGCGAACGCGGTCCATCATATCGCGCATGTTGTTTACCATGCGGTCAAACTGTTTTGGCACTAATTTAAACGTTTTAAATAGTTCGCCGATTTCTGCAATAGCTGCTAGTGAATCAGGGTGTGAGCGACCTTTCTCTTCGAATGTATCACGTGCTTTGTTATAAAGGTCACGTAAGTTTTCAAAGTGAATGCGGGCTTCTTCAGGATCAGGACCTGTGTCGCCGTCGCCATCACCGTCACTATCATCATCGCCATCTTCATCTTCGTCTTCGTCATCAGCTTCGTCGTCTTCGTCGTCAAGCTGTTCTTCGTTTAACTCTGAACCGATATGAGTAGCAGAAATTTGTGATTCGTCTTCATTATTAGGATCAAAGAAACCTGAAATAATGTCGCTTAAGCGCATTTCTTCAGCTTCAAATTTGTCCCATTGCTCTAGTAGATAAGTGATTGCTTCTGGGTATTCAGCAACAGAAATCTGTACTTGGTTAATACCTTCCTCAATACGTTTAGCGATTACGATTTCGCCTTCACGTGTAAGAAGTTCAACAGTACCCATTTCACGCATATACATACGGACAGGGTCAGTTGTTCGACCGATCTCTTTTTCTACAGTCGCAAGTGCAGCGGCCGCGGCTTCTGCTGCGTCTTCGTCTGTCGTTGTTTCTTGCATCATTAATTCATCAGCATCAGGTGCGCTTTCGCTTACCTGGATACCCATGTCATTAATCATGCTAATGATATCTTCTACCTGATCTGAGTCGATAATGTCTTGTGGAAGGTGATCATTAACTTCTGCAAAAGTTAAATAACCTTGCTCTTTACCTTTTTGAATCAGAAGCTTTAATTGTGACTGAGGAGTTGGATCCATAGAGATTTATTCTTCCACTCTGAAAGTTGATACAACAGGCGCCAGCTCGCTTATTAATTAAGCGACACGAAAACTAACTAGACGCAGTGAATAGCACAGTATAACAGCATTATTCAATTCTGACTAGCTGTTGCTGCCTTTTAACGCTTGTGTCAGTAAGTGGCATTCTAGCCTTTCTTCGCTGCTTAAGCCTTGGGTTTTGTCTTTTATTAATAGGGTCTCTAGTCGATAATTTAAACACTGGTCTTCAATAAATTTAAAAGTATTTTTAAAAACCGTCTCTAAACGATCGTCATTTATTTGGTGCTGCCAAGTTGCTAACTTCACTAGCGCGTCATATTCAGCGCCACCCCTAAATGACTCTAAAATTTGTGCGGTGGTGACACCTTCACGCTCTAGGGCTAAATGCTGAATGCGTAAAAATAATTCAATACCCGCGATTTTCATTTCTGCTAATTCTGGCATATAGGCTATGCTGGTCGCCAAATTAGGGTGTTGCAATAAAATCCCAATGGCTTGGCGCATCGGTGTGATTTTAAATTTTCGTTCAATAGCATGTTGCTGTTTTGGCGATTTAACGCGGTTATTTAATTGCTCCCGCGTACGACCAATTAAACGGCCAAGATGTTCCAAAATATTTTCTTGGTAAAAATCACTGGGGATTTTTTCAATTAGCGGTAGGGCATCACTGAGTAGTTTTGCTTTACCTGCATCTTGAGTGAGATCAACCTCTTGGCTGAGCTTATTAAACAGCACCTTGGTAAAATCATCTGCTTCACTTAATCTTGCTTCAAAAGCGTCTTTACCTTCTTTTTGTACTAGCGAATCAGGGTCTTCACCGTCTGGTAAAAACACGAACTTCAATGATTTACCATCTGCAAGATAAGGAAGCGCATTCTCAAGCGCTCGCCATGCTGCATCACGACCAGCGCGGTCACCATCGTAACAACAAATCACTTTATCTGTGGTTCTAAATAACGTGTGCATATGCTCTGCAGTGGTGGCTGTGCCAAGGGCTGCGACGGCATATTCAATGCCTTGCTCGGCTAGAGCAACGACATCCATGTAGCCTTCAACAATTAAAATATGGTCGAGCTTTTTGTGAGCTTGCTTTGCTTCGTATAAACCATAGAGCTCAAAGCCTTTGTGGAAGATACGGGTTTCTGGTGAGTTAAGGTACTTAGGACCTTGATCCGCCTGCATAACTCGGCCACCAAACGCAATAACTCGACCACGTTTATCGCGAATAGGGAACATGAGTCGGTCACGGAAAAAGTCAAATTGACGACCTGGCGATTTTTCAGACGCAAGCTTTAGCTCAATGAGCTGCTCTTTTTGATCTTTATTGCGGCCAAGTTGCTGGCATAGCGCTTCCCATTCGCTCGGGGCATAGCCAATCATGAACTTTTTCGCTGTTTCTCCGCTTAAGCCACGACCTTTGATATAGTCGATAACCGTTTTCGAGTTGGCATGATGCTTTAATTGATGCTGATAAAAGCGTGCTGCGTGTAACATTAAATCGTAATCAGAGCGCTTTTGTTCGGCTGTACGTTGTGGGCCTGAGCTGCCACCTTGTTCACGAGGTACGTCTAAATTGAGCATACTCGCTAACTCTTCAATGGCATCAACGAATTCTAATTTGTCGTATTCCATAACAAATGAAATTGCATTGCCATTGGCACCACAACCAAAGCAGTGGTAAAACTGTTTATCTTGAGAAACGGTAAAAGAGGGTGACTTTTCGTTGTGGAATGGGCAACAGGCTTGGTAGTCTTTACCTGCTTTTTTTAGGCCAACTCTCGAATCAATTAACTCAACAATATCTGTGCGGGCGAGTAAATCATCAATAAACTGTCGAGGGATCTTTCCGGCCATAGCTGTTGTTTTTTCCTGCGCTATCTTTGCGTTCTAAAATAAGATTTGAACACAATTACTGTGTTTATGAAAGACTAAAAGCAAGAAACCGAGCACTAGGCTCGGTTTGCTTGAATCATACATCTGTATGTGGGGGTTAGGCAGTTAATCGTTGCTTGATTAAGCCAGAAATCTTACCTAAATCGGCACGACCTTCAGCTTTGCTTTTGATAACTCCCATTACCTTACCCATGTCTTGCATACCCGCTGCATTTGTATCAGCAATAGCCGAGTCAATAAGAGCAATGATTTCTTCTTCACTCAGTTGTTGAGGTAAGAATTCTTCAAGTGCTTTAATCTCATTGGCTTCAATTTCAGCTAAATCTTCACGACCCGCATCAATGTACTGGGTGTAAGAATCGCGACGTTGTTTTACAAGCTTCACTAGAACAGCGGTAATACCGTCATCATCAAGTGTAATTTGCTCGTCAATTTCACGTTGCTTGATTGCTGCAAGTACCATGCGGATTGGCTTAAGACGTTCTTTGTCTTTTGCCTTCATCGCATCTTTTTGCGCATCTTTTAGCGTTAATAAAAGGCTCATTTATACAAGACCAAATACTGATTAGTATAATTTAACGCGACGTGCGTTATCGCGAGAAAGCTTCTTCATGTGACGCTTTACTGCAGCAGCTTTTTTACGCTTACGCTCAGCTGTTGGTTTTTCATAGTGTTCGCGACGACGAACTTCTGAAAGGATACCTGCTTTTTCACATGAACGCTTGAAGCGACGAAGTGCTACGTCAAACGGTTCGTTCTCTCTTACTTTAATTACTGGCATTAAAAATTCACCTACCTAAATAATGAGCGTTGCTCAAGTTGATCAAATAACGATCAAGTGGTTCAAAAATGGTGCGGTATTGTAATCCGAAGCAACACCACATGTAAAGGATAATATTAACAGAAACTACGTTTGCAAAACAGTGTTAATTTACCTCTCGCTGATATAAGCGGCAAATCACTTGTCCGGCGGTTTTTTCTTTTAAAAGCATCCAGTTATCTGGAATGTCAAGGCTGTTTAATTCGCCTTCGACTTCAACATATATTAGCGCTTGGGCAGTTAACCAGTTATTTTCTTCGAGTAAAAAACAAGTTTTTTCAGCTAAGTTTTGTCGAAATGGCGGGTCAACAAAAACCAAATCAAATTGCTCGTTTTGCGCATTATTAGCTAATAGAGAAAGGCTATTATCTTGTTTAATCACTGCATTATCTAATTTAAGCGTGCTAATGTTTTCTTTTAGCTGAAGAGCGGCACCTTTATCGAGCTCAAAAAAGGTAGCGCGTTGAGCAAAGCGAGATAAAGCTTCAAACCCTAAGCCGCCAGAACCGGCAAAGCAGTCAAGAACAGCTGCGCCTCGGGTATCTTGCATTAGCCAGTTAAACACCGTTTCTTTAATGCGATCTGTGGTTGGACGTAACCCTTGCACATCTTTTACAGGGAGTTTCCTACCTCGAAATTGTCCGCTAATGATACGAATAAAGCCATTTGCTGATTTATTGTTCGTTGCTTTCACTTGGCGGTTAGCTGTTGATTTTTTTCTCATTTAACTCACTAATCATTGGTAACTGACCCCTAGCTCAGATAATATTGTATGCAATAGCTAGCGTGTCATTTTTCTACTGCGCTAAAAGTGATAGTATTGCGACCTTAGCGATAGATGGTACCTGTTTATGTTTGGCTAAAATGCTGAACTGTCACCAAACTATTATTCATGTAAGTTTATCAGATTTTTATAAGTGGTTATTAGCAAGTATGGCAAAAAAAAGTAAATTCCTGTCTTGGTTTGGTTTTGGCAAATCAGATAAGCAACAAGCAGAGCAAGCAGCAAAAGAGGCTGATAACCAGAAGCAAATAGAAGAACAACAGCGAATTGAAGCCGAAAAGGCAGAAGCTGAACGTTTAGAACAAGAACGCATTGC
>Ga0208113_1000540_pt1 | contig 18854 bp, 17 predicted proteins | sample Knorr_S7_td_NADW_FD_185598 | JGI IMG/M metagenome (GOLD analysis project Ga0208113, IMG submission 185598) | Marine microbial communities from Southern Atlantic Ocean transect - Knorr_S7_td_NADW_ad_2505m_LV_A (SPAdes) (version 2) | ecosystem: Environmental > Aquatic > Marine > Oceanic | place...
GTAAATTTCAATCTTTTCCACAGCAGGAAAAACATGATTAGCCATAAATCTGTGCTAGATGGGGAGTTAGCGGTTCCCTGTATCCTGAAACCCGCTTTATGCAGGATTGAATACCGGTAGGAGGGTTTTGCTGAATTTGAAATGGTTTATAAGTAGTGTTGATGCTTTCAGCTTTACGCAATAGACTTGTTTTTAATCCCGTCAGATCCGGAAGGAAGCAGCGGTAGAAATATTGCTTATGTGCCGTAAATTTCTGAAACTGAGCTGGCTGTAAAACAGATCATTTAAACAGAAAACACAACTGCCGGTGCACAGTTTTAAATACAAAATTATAATATGAGTTATCAGGTATTATCACTAAAATTACGACCCCAACGATTTGATGAAGTCGTTGGACAAACGCATGTAACCCGGACTTTACAAAATGCCATTGGCTTAGACCGAGTTGCCCACGGCTATATTTTTTCTGGTCCAAGAGGCGTGGGGAAAACAACCACTGCCCGCATACTTGCCAAAGTTCTCAATTGTAAAAATCCAAAAGATAATAACCCCTGCGGTACCTGTGTAAACTGTACGGAGATCACCCAGGGCAGTAATTTGGATGTCCAAGAATTAGATGGAGCATCTAATAGAGGGATTGATGAAATGAGAGATTTACGGGAAGCCGTAAAATATCCCCCAAACAACAGTAAATACCGTATTTATATTATTGATGAAGTGCACATGCTCACTCGGGAGGCTTTTAATGCATTATTAAAAACATTAGAAGAACCTCCTCCCCATGTAATCTTTATTATGGCAACTACAGATGCGCATAAAGTTCCAGCTACCATTTTATCCCGAACACAACGATTTGATTTTAAACATATTTCAATAAATGATATTTCTGAATATCTCAAACAAATATTAGAGTCCGAAAATATTAAATATGATACAGATGGCATTCGCCTCATTGCACAAAAAGCGGATGGAAGTTTACGGGATTCACTCAGCCTGTTAGATCAAACAATTGCCTATGCTAGCGATGCTTTAGATGTTGAAACAATCCGTGATGTTTTGGGAATTATAAAAGAAAATGTTTTTCTAAATATTATTCAAACAATTGAAAAGAGAGATCATAAAGAGGTTATCCACCAGCTGAGTCAACTCATTGATGCGGGATATGCCATCTCAGATTTTATAAGCGGATTTAATGAATTTTTAAGAAACTGTATGATTCAGAAAACGGGGGAATCCGCTAAATTAAACCTCTCAGAAAACAGCCTGAATTGGCTCCAAATGGGCTGCCGGTTTTCCACTGCAGATTTTCTGAGAATGCTCGATTTATCTCTGCAATTCGAATCAAAATTAAGATTTCTTCAACAGCCGCAAATCTCATTAGAAGCTCTTTTCATTAAATTGTCAATGATGGATGCCAGTGTTGATATTGCAAGTATTCTATCAGGAGAAGTACCGAAAACTATTTCTGTAAAAAAGCCGGAATCTCAAAAACCATCCATAACCACTGAGAAACCCGATTCATCCCTTGTTCAGACTGAACCAGTGGAATCACCCCAGCCAACAGAAAATAATCCCGTAACTGAAAAATTGACCACACCAACACCACCGGTAGTTTCTGAGCCAGTCCCCCAACAGGTAAGAAATTTGACACTGGAAGATTTTAACAATTCCTGGACTGAAATTATTGAGGGGCTCGAAGAAAAAAATTCCAAAATTGCTCATTTTCTTGAGGAGGCAAAATTATCCAGTTTTGATGGAAAACAATTATTAATTGAGCTTGTCAATGGGCATAGATTTCATTTGAAAACACTGGAGAAAGATGCTGAGCAAATTGCATCTGTAATAAATGATAAATTAAATCAGAAAATTAGAATTAAATTTCATATTCAGGAAAATAACGAAGAGAAACCAGAAAAAAAGAAGCCGGAAAGTGCGGAACATCCCTTATTTATGAAGGTATTAGAAACATTTGAAGGTGAAATAATAAGATAGGAGAATATATGTTACCAAAAAGCGGAATGACCAAAATGATTAAAAAGGCTCAGGAATTGCAGAGCCAAATGGAAAAAGCGCAGGCAGAACTTAATTCAATTGAGATTGAAGGGCAAGCAGGTGGAGGAATGGTAACCGTTACGGTTAATGGTCACAAAGAACTTGTTGCATTAACCATCGATCCCGAAATTTTAACCGAAGATAAAGAAATGATTGAAGATATGATTCTGGCTGCAGTAAATCAAGGTCTGCAAAATGCCGGAAAAGTTGCCGAGGAGAAAATGAATTCCATCACCGGCGGTATGATGGGCAAAATAAAATTTCCCGGAATGTAATGGACGGATTGCCCCCAACATTAGAAAAAGTAATTGAAGCATTTTCTAAATTCCCTGGAATTGGGAAAAAAACTGCCCATCGCTTAGGATTACATGTTTTAAAAACTCATACCAAAGAAGTTGAAGATTTTGCCCAAGCCCTGGTGAATGTAAAAAGTAAAATTAACACCTGTAATACTTGCCATAATATTGCTGAAGCTGAACTCTGTGAAATCTGCTCTGATGAAAAAAGAGACAGTTCAATTATATGTATTTGCGAAGAACCATCCGATATTTACCTAATTGAAAAAACCGGCTTCAAGGGTGTATATCATGTGTTGGGCGGACTGTTATCTCCTTTGGATGGTATTGGTCCCGATGATTTACAAATTGATTCTCTCATGGAAAGGGTCAAATCTGCAACTGAGCTCATTGTTGCAACCGATGCCAGTATTGAGGGGGAAGCAACGATTTTGTATATTTCTAAATTATTAGATTCACATCCTATAAAAATGACACGCTTAGCCAGGGGGTTGCCGGTGGGAGGACATTTAGAATATGTTGATGAAGCTACTCTCACACAATCAATAAATGAAAGAGTAGAACTACATTCAGAAGAATGAAATATAAATGGATTCCTAATTTCCTCACTTCAACACGAATCCTGCTGGTGCCGGTTTTTCTGTATTTTTTATTTTCAGATTTCAGCCATGGGAAATTACTGGCACTCATCGTTTTTATCGCTGCCTCAATTACCGATGCCTATGATGGTATCATTGCCCGAAAATATAATATTGAATCGCAGTTCGGAGTTTATTTTGATCCTCTGGCTGATAAATTATTGGTACTGTCTGCTTTTTATGGATTTATGTTTCTCCCGGTTTTAACCACCACGGTAAAACTATGGATGATTATCTTAATTTCATTTCGGGATATTCTGGTTACACTTATGCGTACGCTCATGCAATATAAAGGTGTCACTATGATTACCAGTAAAGCAGGTAAACTGAAAACATTTCTACAAATTGTTACTATCAATTTTATCCTGGTGTTCCTTATTCTTATTTCCTATAAGATAGATATTCCAGAACTTCTTTTAAAAGACTCGCTTTTCTACCTTATGGTGATCACTACTTTAATTACATTTTATACAGGTGTTCACTATGTGTATTACAATTATAAAACCTTAGAAAATTTATTTTTTAATAAATGACCCTCTGGCGATTTGCAGCCACCTTTTTTTACCTTGGCAAACTTCCCATTGCACCGGGGACTTGGGGAAGTATGGGGGCATTAATTTTATGGCTTTTTCTCCCGGTAACCACCTCAGTTCATCTTTCCGTAATTTTAATACTCTTTGTATTGGGTGTGTATTCATCTCAACAAGTTGCAAAATATATGCAGGTTCATGACCCCTCCGAAGTGGTAATTGATGAAGCCGTGGGTATGGGAATTTCACTTTTTATGCTTCCTCATAGTTATGGTCTTTACCTTCTCGCTTTTATTGTTTTCCGAATTTTTGATATTCTAAAACCATCTTTTATTTATCAAGTCCAAAACCTCCCTGGTGGATGGGGAATTATGCTGGATGATGTTTTAGCCGGTTTATTTACTCTGGCAATCGTCTCTGGTATTGCTTCCATTTTGTGAACGCAGCTGTACTCACCATCGGCGATGAACTCCTTCAGGGTTTCACCGTTGATACAAATTCTTCCTGGCTGGGCACAATCCTGCTTACCTACAATATCAGAATCACAAAAAAAATTACCGTTGGAGATAAGCTTAATGATATTATTTCTGAAACACAAAATATATTGGATGATAAATATGATTTTTTGTTTGTCACCGGAGGCTTAGGACCCACTCATGATGATATAACCAAAGAGGCTTTTCGTCAACTATTGGATGATGAGATTATTTTTGATGAAAATTATTATTTACAATTAAAGCAACATTTTGAAAAACGATCCATTAAAATGCCTGAAAGTAACCGCAGCCAGGCAATGCTCCTTAAAACAGCTGATGTAATTCCCAATGATAATGGTACTGCACTTGGCATGCACTTATTAATTAAAGGCACACATACATTTATCATGCCGGGAGTTCCAGGAGAAATGCGAAGTATGGTAAATAAATATATCATCCCAAATTATATTAAAAAGACCCCCGTAGAAAATTTCATTACCATAAAAACGGCTGGTATTATGGAAAGCCATTTGGCAGAAAAAGTAAACGGGTTAATGGAAAAATATTCACATTCATTTCGATTTGCATTTCTACCTCATTATTCAGGTGTATCATTCAGAATAAATAAGTTGGATGAAAATGAAAACCTACTCAATGTAAAAGATGAATTCTTTAAGGCCATGCTGCCCTATGCTTATGGGATAAATGACAACACTTTAGAAGAAATTCTCGGACTCAAATTAATTGAATATAAATTCACCATCGCTACAGCCGAATCCTGTACTGGTGGATTAATTGGCAAGCGTTTAACAGATTCTGCCGGAAGCTCAGAATATTTTTTAGGAAGCGTTACAGCCTACAGCAATCAATTGAAAACCTCTCTGTTAAATGTTCCCAATGATATTATTCAAAAATTTAGAGCTGTGAGTGAAGAGGTTGCCTTGGAAATGGCAAAGGGGGTTAGAGCTAAAACCGGAGCAGATATTGGTATTAGTACTACGGGTATTTCAGGACCGAGTGGAGGGACAAAAACAAAACCTGTTGGATTGGTTTATATTGGAGTAGTAACGCCAGAAAAATCAATGGTGAAAAAATATAATTTTAATTATGGTAGAAATATCCATCGGGAAATGACCACCACCGCCGCTTTAAATATTACGCGATTGGCAATTAATCAAGCGTAAAGTCGCAGTTTAGCCACTAATGTTGATAAATTACACATATAAAAAAGCGATTAAAGTGTTTACGTTGTGGCTGTCAAAAGCTTTACTCTGTCCGAAGAGAAAAGGTCCGATGCAGCAGTTGTGGGTACGAATGGAAGCTAGACAAATTGCCCCTGCATTTAACCCGGAAAGAATAGTCCAATATTTTGCACTGGTTTTTAAGGGGTTTACCAGTAGTTGCAATAGCTCAGGAAACAAGGGCTCACAGGCAACATATTTTGCGTGCTTTAACCTATGTAAGAAACAGTTTTCAGAAAGGTACTCTGGATATCTTTTCAGGTACTGTTGAAATTGATGAAACCTATATTGGAGGGCAGTGGAAGAACAAAAGACACAGCGCAAAAGCAGGTGGCAGTAAGCGTGGTAGAGGAACTTCCAAAACGCCCGTATGTATGGGCTCAAGTGGTTGATGATGTAGAAGCAAAGGCATTATTACCCTTGATCTCCAGATGGGTAGAGCTTGGAAGTACGGTCTGTTCTGATACCTGGAAAAGCTACACTGGCGTTGCTGCAAATGGCTATGTACATCGCATGGTAAAACATAATGAAGGTGAGTATAGTGATGGTAAGGGTAACCACATTAATGGTCTTGAAGGGTTCTGGGGATATCTTAAAAGAAGACTCTCTGCCAAAGGTGGTATCAGAAAGGAGAGATTGCCATTGTATCTGGCTGAATATGTTTGGAAATATAATCATAGAAATGATAGTATTGATTTACAGAAAAAACTCATTCTTCAACAACTTGGAAGGTGTCATGTTTAGTGGCTCTTTTACGACTTTACCCTAAATCAATATTAAGATAAATTTATTTCGGAACATCCCCATTTAATATGCATTTGAAATACCTTGTTTATTTTTAAAGCAAAATGAAAACTCTATATTCATCATTATTCATTCTGTTGATTGCCATTCAGGTTTCTGCACAAGATTCTGACAAATTAATCCTGCTTCAAGCAAAGGCAGATAATTATTACAATCATGGGAATTACAGCAATGCCATTATTGTGTTTGAAGATTTATTGGCTGAGCAGGAAACAACCTACGGCAAGGATGATATTAGAGTGGGAGAAACACTAAATCGCCTGGGTGAAATGTATTCTATAATGGGAATGCCGGATATTGCAGATTATTATTTTCAGCAAGCAATATTAATATTTAAAAACTCATTCCAATCGGAAAAAAATGCATTGGAGATTCCCCTCTTAAACCTTTTAAAAATTTACTCTTACCAAAATGATTCCCTCGGAATGCAAATCGTTGAAAAACAATTACATTCTATTTCTACAATTTTTCAGTCTCCCAATAACATTTATCCTGAATTCCCGTTAGAAGAGAATACCCTTTTTTCACCTGAAGAAGATATGGCATTTGATAAAATGAATTTGGGATTATCGTATATGGAACACGGTTTATATTCTGAAGCTGCCATTCAATTTAATGAAGCATTGGATAATCGAACCGATAATCTGGATTTGCAATTTTTGATGGATTTCTTCCCAGATGATTCCACTCTTGCACAAAATATGACGGACGCATTTTCATTTCAAATTGATTATGATACAACTGGTGCATCCTATTTTTATTTGGCGCTATTTAATTCTTCAAAAAATGAAGCTTACGGATTTATTCAAAGTTATATTTACAATCAGCCATCCGATTTAAGAGGTCTCCTATTGTATTCAAATTTACTTTTTGAAAATGGTGAACATTTTGATGCATTGTTCCAATACCAAAAAGTATTGTGGCTGAATCCACAAAATTTAGATGCTCAAATTGGGGTTGGGTTATGTCTGTATCATTTAGGTGAATTTAGAGATGCTGCTTCTGCTTTAAGAAGGTCTCTTAAAATTGACCCCTATAACCATATCTCCTATTACTATTTAGGATTGTCATTAATGGCAGATGAAAATTTTCGTGAGGCCATACCAAATCTCACCCAATCTCTTCTTTTGGATCCAGAAAATAGTGACACTTATTACAATTTAGGAAAGTCATATTTTGAATCGGGAAAAATCATCCAGGCCAGAGAGGCATTTAACAGAACCATTAATATTAATCCACAATATGGACCTGCCTTTTACTATCTCGGACTCATCAATGAAAACATTATGGAAATTGAAAAAGCCGTCAATGCTTATTCTCAGGCATGGGAGTATTCTCCGGAAATTGAAGATGTACATTATCGGTTGGGCATGCTTTTATACCGTACCGGGCAGCTTAAACAGGCAATGGAGCCCCTCCGTCAATTCATTATAACACAACCGGACAGCATTCATGTATTAAAGGCGATGGGCGAAATTTTCATTTCAGAGAACCGTTTTCCTGAAGCCATTGATACCTATAATAGAATTAGGGAAATATTTCCTGAAGAATTGGATATTAACATTGCCCTGGCAGAATCTTATTATCAATTAAAATATTTTGAAAATGCAATAAATGTTTACAGAGATATTCTACTATTTGATGATGAAAATTATGAAGTAATGATCAGGATGGGGAGTATTTTTAACGAATTGGGTGAATTTAATGAGGCAGAAATTATTTTTAATGAGGCCATAAATTGTACAATCCCTACCATGCAAATGTATTATCAGCTTGCTTTAACTTATGGTAATCAAGGGAAATTCATGTCAGCTATTTTGGCATTCCAGGAAGCCCTGCTCCTGAAACCTGATGATGTGGAAATAAAATACCAATTAGGCGTGGCATATATGGAGGTGGGTGATTGTAATATAGCAGCACAATATTTTGAAGAATATATAGCTCAAAATTCAAATGATGAAATTGCTTTTTTTCTTTTAGGTAAATGTTATTTTGAAACAAGTGATTATCCAGCTGCACTTTTAGCATTACAGAGAGCCAATGGATTATCACAAAATGATCATCGAATATTGTATTTTATTGGCAAATCCCTTTCTGGCTTAGATGAAGAATTAGATGCTGCACGGACTTTCAGGGAAGCGCTTAAAATTGATCCTGAAGACCCGGAAATATATTTTGCATTGGGGAAATCCTATTATAAGCTGAATAAAAACAAAAAAGTAAAAGAAACCTTGGATATCCTCAATATGCTTGACCGCACGATGTACAACCAATTGCGCTCAGAAATTTCCGGGCGATAATTTTGCAGCAAATCCCTTGTGGATTTAAGATAAAAAACTATCTATGGAGTTAGGCAACTCTTCAACAATAAATTACACTACTAAAAACAAGGAGATGTTATGAGTTTAGGACCTTGGGAAATTGTACTTGTAGTATTGGTAATAATTATCCTCTTCGGGGGTAAAAAAATTCCCGAACTTGCCCGCGGCTTGGGAAAAGCTTTAAAAGAATTTCGGAAAACAACCAAAGATCTGAAAGATGAAGTAAACTCTGCTGCAGAAGATGTAAAAAGTGCAGTTGATGAAACCAAAGAGTAATTCGATTTCTGGCGGCTGCCTGTGCGGAGAAGTGGAATTTACCTTCACTCTCCCCATAAAATGGTGCGCCAACTGCCATTGCACCCGCTGTCAACGTTCTCATGGTGCAGGGTTTGTAATCTGGGTTGGTATTAATGAAAATCAATTTTCCCTTGAAAAAGGCAAAGGTGTACTTACCTGGGCATCATCTTCTAAAAAATCAAAATACGGATTTTGCTCAAAATGTGGCAGCTCCATTTTATTCAAATCAACTAAGTGGGATGGCGAAATTCATATTACTCTGGCAAACCTACATTTCTCATTCGGTATTAAACCACAAGACCCCACAAAGATTACTATGCACAGATTGAGCGTAGAGCTTCCAATTAATTTCCCGAAATTTGGAGTATCCATATGACCACTATAAGGGGTCTGACGGTTAAATAGTTTTTTAGAGGTTGTCAATATAATTAAAGAAAGAGAATGATGATGAAATATTACCAAAACAAATCCATCCTCATAACCGGTGCTTCCTCTGGGATCGGCCTGGAGTTTGCCAATCAATTAAATGAAGTTGGAGCCAATTTAATTATCACTGCCCGGAATGAAGGCAAATTAAACGAACTGGCAGCAAATTACCATAGTGCCACCGTAATCCCCGGTGATTTGAGTGATAAATCTTTTCCTGGCCAATTATATAATGTGATTCAATCCAAGGGATTGGAAGTTGATATTTTAATTAACAATGCGGGATTTGGATCAATTGGTAAGCTTTTAAAGTCCGATTTAGATACCTATGAAAGCATGGTGCAGGTAAATATTACCGCCTTGACTCAACTCTGCCATTTATTTATTTCAGATATGGAAATAAAGGGTGAAGGGGGAATAATAAATGTTGCCTCCGTAGCAGCTTTTCAGCCGGTGCCCTATATGAATGTGTATTCAGCAACCAAGGCTTACGTAAAGTCATTTTCCCTGGCATTGCATGAAGAGTATAAGGACAAAGGTATTGTTGTAACAGCTGTCTGCCCTGGATACACCAAAACCAATTTCCAAAATGCTGCCAATATGAGCTCTGATGCTGTAGGGATTAAAATGCTTCCAGAGGATGTGGTAAGGCAATCTCTCATTGCGCATAAAAAGGGAAAAAATCTGGTGATTAATGGAGTATTGAATAAGATTATGGCGCATTCCAACCGGTTTATTCCTTCTTCAATCGCTTTAGCTGTCACCCGGAATTTGATGAAGAAGGTTTAGTATAGTATCCGTCTAACCGCTCTAAGCGGTCTGACGGTTAAATAGTTTAAAGAGGAATACAGCAATATGAAAATTGTAAGAAATATATTAGCGGTAATCTTTGGTTTAATTATAGGCGGATTTGTTAACATGACTATAATTACCTATGGAGGTGCAATAATTCCACCTCCCGATGGTGTAAATCCTAATGATTTTGAAAGTATAAAGGAAAATATGCATCTTTATGGAAAAATCCATTTTGTGGTTCCCTTTTTAGCTCATGCGTTGGGCACATTTGTGGGTGCATTAATTGCATCCCTAATTGCTTCAAGTCATCAATTAAAATTTGCTATTGGAATTGGCTGTTTTTATTTAATGGGTGGAATTATGATGGTATTCATGTTACCATCCCCCATGTGGTTTAATGTGTTAGATTTAACTTTAGCCTATATCCCTATGGGGTGGCTGGGCTGGAAACTGAGTGAAAAATTTATTTCAAAAACTTTGGAAGTCCATGAGGAAAATATTTAAAAATCCTTCAGGGGTAAGGTATTCCATACCCATCTCACCGCTCTAAGCGGTCTAATGGTTAGGACTGCAGAATTTCGTTCACTAGGAGTACCACATCAATCACATTCAGAACACCATCCTGATTGATATCTGCAGCAGCGAATTCTGAGGAGGTGGGAGTGTCATTTTCCAACACAAAATTCACCAGGAGAATCACATCCAATACATTGACGATACAGTCCTGATTAATATCGGAAGAGGGACATTCATCAGTACTCAGTGGTGGGAATACCACAAAGTCAATCCAGGCAGCATCTGCTCCGCTGGTGACAGCGTGATCTTTTATAAACAGCCATTCAAAGCTATGACTGCCGGCGCTTACAGGAAAAGATTCTAAAGACCAGTCCACTTCACCAGCCCATTTATCCATTTCCGTGCCGTCAATTGAAAAGGAGAGATAATCGTAGTAATTCCCCGTCTGTGAACCCACATTTTCGCAGGATATCTTTTTATAAAAAGATAATTGGCCTTCTTCAACCACATCTAAAGTGATAGATAAAGAAGATTCCTCACTATGGTCAATATTTCCTGATTTACCACTGTAACTGCCTTCAAATACTTCACTGTTATCAGTCTGCCAATCTGCATTCCCGCTGAATTCCCAATTAAAAGTATTAAATCCTCCAGCTTCAAAATCTTCGATGTCTGCCTCAGCCAGCCAAGGGTCAATACTCAACTGAAAATTTAGTTCGGCATAACCGTTAAGCGGAACGGTTACTGTCTCACTCTGTGCCAGATAACCAAATGCTTGCGCAGTTAAAGTATAAGCACCTGGAGTTAAAAGGCGGTAATAATCACCGTTCTCAGGGTCAGGAGTAATATCGTGGTCAATTCCCTGAACGGAAATATTAGCCACCATGGGTTCTCCGGTTTCAGCATCTGTTACAATTCCCCTGATTCCATCGTGGACTTCTTCAAGATATGACAGCATTGGTTCCCGGTGGTCATTCCACAATCCCGGAAGTTGATTTGAGTTGGGCCATTTTATTTCATGCTGTTCAAGGGTGATATCAAAGTCACCTTCCCAAATATAGTTCCAGTCCTGCATCCCACCAAAAATGGCATACCACTGGGCGCCGTTGGTGATACCGTTTGAAAAACCACCTGATTCCATATTGGGATGAGCATCAGCATACGCCAGAGATATGTGAATAAAGAGCCCATCATCAGGACAGGCAGAATACACGCCGGAATTGGGTCCATCATAGGGATAATTGGCCACTAGGGCGCCGCCATGCATATTGGCAGAAAGTACAAAATGATGATCCCATGTCCATTCCATTACCGCTCGGGTTTCTGGCTCCCGTCCATTAGTTGTGTTGCTGACATCAGTGAATTGATCAGGGAAATCCCGATTCAGATCAATCCCATTAGCATTGTAACGCTGCCCCATTTCAAATCCATCAGGATTCATAGTAGGCATTATAAAAATATCGGTATTATTAATGAGGTCAGTTGAGCGTGGGTCATTGCCATAGCCTTCTACCAGCCATTCAATGAGATAGAGTGAGAGTTCCCGGCCAACCGTTTCATCACCATGCATATTTGCTACATATTTAAACTCTGGTTCAAGTTCATTTACCCCGGGATTATCTGAAATTTCCATTACCCATAATTCTCTGCCCTGAACGGACTGACCAATACTTTCCAATCGGGTGATATCCGGATATTGATCGGCAATTTCCTGCATAAAGGCAGTGAGTTCATTATAATTATGGTAATCTTCCATCGGATTAGCAGAACCACGAGTTGATTTTTTTAACTCTTCAAAATAAAGTTTAGCCTGATTTGGAATTTCTTTTATTTCAAAATTAAGGAGTTGAATTTGTTCAAATTCAGCATCGGTAACAAAGGCATGGACTTTGGTTAAAGTTCTATGGTGATCTAAATCAATACCCATTTCCACCAGTTGCTGTAATTGGAAGAGTTGATCAAAATGGATTTCTACCACTCGCTTTTCTGTAAGGGAAAATCCCAACGTGAAAAGAGTAGAAGTTATAAATATAAATTGTTTCATTTTATCCGTTATTAACATAATGCCTGAAAACTATGATTTTTATCCAAGAGAAACCAATTCCAATAATGTAATAAGTTGTATCATGTTGAGTAAATTTCACCAATGGGAAATATCCAAAAAACATACAGGGTAGAGGGAATGCACTGCGCAGGGTGTGTGGCTTCTGTTGAAAAATCACTATTGGGCGTGCAGGGTGTACAATCAGCTGTGGTAAATCTTCCACTTGAAAATGTACGCTTAGAAACGGATTCCGGTATACCATTTGAGAGATTAAGGGGTGCACTGCAATCCAGCGGTTACACACTTGTGGAAGACTCATCAGAAGATTTATCAGAAAAAAAGGAAAAGGATATTCATCTCTGGCGGCAGCGTTTGATTTGGACGGGCTTATTGGGAATTCCACTGCTCATATTTGCAATGTGGGAAATGTTAACAGGCACTGCCATAACATTGAAATCAATCATTTTTCAATTTTGTCTGGCAACTCCCATCATTTATATCAGCCGGCATTTTTATGTAAACGGACTAACTGCGCTGAAACATGGAAATCCCAATATGAACAGTCTGGTTGCTTTGGGAACCGGTGCAGCTTATTTGTATTCCCTGATTTCCTCAGTAAATATCACTTTGAATTTTGGGATTGCTGGGTTCGAAAAGCTGTATTTCGAGAGCGCTGGTGTCATACTAGTGTTTATTACCCTGGGGAGATATCTGGAAGCACGGGCAAAAAGTAAGACAACTCAGGCATTACTGGACCTTTTCAAACATGCACCCCGTACCGGCTGGGTGAAAATAGATAGCCAATGGAAAGAGGTATCGGTGGAAGAAATTCAACAAGGTGATCAGGTGATGGTTAAACCGGGTGGTCAAATTCCCGTAGATGGAGTAGTGATAGAAGGGAACTCTTTTGTGGATGAATCAGCAATTACAGGTGAGCCCATTCCTGTTGAGAAATCCACCGGTGATACACTTACAGGGGTGTCAATTAACACAACGGGATTACTAATTATGGAAGCCCGGCAGGTAGGTGAAAGCACGGTGTTTTCCCGCATCGTCAAGATGGTAGAACAGGCACAGAACAGTAAAGCGCCAATTCAGGCACTGGCAGATAAGGTAGCAGCCGTGTTTGTTCCCATTGTTTTGGTATTAGCAATCCTTTCCCTGGTAGGATGGCTCATGGTTGGACAGTCTTGGGTATTTGCCTTCAATATTTTTATTTCGGTACTCATTATTGCCTGCCCCTGCGCTTTGGGTCTGGCAACGCCCACAGCAATGGTGGTGGGTACGGGATTGGCCGCTAAATCTGGGATTCATTTCAAATCTACCGAGGCACTGCAAATTATGAGTGAGATTAAGTCCGTTATCTTTGATAAAACAGGTACGCTGACTTTGGGTAAACCGAGAGTTGTGGACTTTACCACTACTTTGGAGGATCAGAAATTTATATATTGTTTTGCATCCCTGGAAAAAGGTTCCGAGCACCCATTAGCCGGAGCAGTATTGAATTTGGCAAAAATTCAGGATATTCAGGTGGATAAATGCGAAGACGTTCAAGCCATCCCAGGACAAGGAATACAGGGGAATATTGAGGGTAAAACGATTCAGGCGGGGAAATTGAGCTGGTTAAATAAATCAGGTATTCAATTACCATCCTCTCAAACTGATAGATTAGAAAAATGGGAAAAAAAGGGATATACCGTCATTCACATTGCGGCTGATGGAGATTGGATAGGCATGGCGGCCATTTCAGATACTCTTCGAAAAGATGCTAAGATTATTATTCAGCAATTGAAACAAAATGGATTAAATGTGCATCTACTCACTGGTGACAGGAAAGCATCAGGGGAATATATTGCCAATGAGTTGGGGATTGAAAATATACACTCCGAACTCTTGCCCCAGGATAAAGCAGAAAAAATTTCAGAGGTTCAGGCATCCGGAATGAAAGTTGCCATGGTTGGGGATGGAATTAATGATGCCCCGGCACTGGCTGCAGCCGATATTGGTATTTCTATTGGATCAGGGACTGATGTGGCATTGGAAACCTCTGATGTGGTACTCATGCGGGATGATCTTAGTTCAGTTATCAATGCCTGGCAATTAAGCAAACGGGTTATGAACAAAATTAAACAGAATCTTTTTTGGGCATTTGCCTATAATGTGGTGGGGATTCCTGTGGCAATGGGATTGCTGTACCCTTTCAGTGGATACTTATTAAATCCGATGTTAGCTGGGGCAGCTATGGCATTTTCTTCTGTTTCAGTGGTGGGGAATACGCTGCTTTTGAGGAAAGGAGTATGGAAAAAGTACTTATAAAATAAATCGAGAAGGGAATGAATCATCACGCCCCTCTCGATTCTAACCTTGGCATTTTTGTGTTAATTATCAGGCAACTGCCTGATCACGATTTTAAAATAACCTGATTTCCTATTTAATTTCTGTGAAGGAGGTCACAAATTAATTATTCTCCTCCACCGCTTCATTTGCTAAATCATCTGCCCGTTCATTTTCGGGGTGCCCGGAATGTCCTTTCACCCATTTCCATTCAATGTTATGTCGCTTGACTTCAGCATCCAATTGGAGCCAGAATTCTTTATTCTTCACTGGTTTTTTGTTGGCAGTTTTCCAGCCTTTCTTTTTCCAATTATGAATCCATTCCGTGATACCATCCTTGACATAATTTGAATCTGTGGTAAGTACAATTGAGCAGGGGCGGGTAAGGGATTTCAGCGCTTCTATGACGGCAGTGATTTCCATAATATTATTAGTAGTTTCCGGGGAGTAACCTTTTAATTCTTTCACATGGTCCCCATATTTGAGTATTACTCCCCAACCCCCCGGGCCAGGATTACCCTTGCAGGCGCCATCGGTGTAAATATGTACAATTTTTAAAGTATTACTCATAAGAGAATCTAATATATCTCTGGTAGTCCTGAAAAGAAAAACCCCGTCAGTTAAACGGGGTTTTTCCTCTTATATTACTGGTAATGAACTTAGAACTGCGCTTCTTCCGTTGAACCGGAAAGCGCTCCCACAGAACTCTGACCGCTGGAAACACAATCCATAACACGGTCAAAATAGCCTGTACCCACAAATTTCTGATGGGTGGTGGCTGTATAACCGCTATCACGTTCATGTTCAAACTCCAACTCCTGAAAGTTAGAATAAGCCAGCATGCCATCCTGTTTATAACTTTTTGCCAGATCAAACATACCCAGGTTCAGCGCATGGAATCCAGCCAGGGTGACAAACTGAAATTTATAGCCCATTGCTGCCAATTCCTTCTGGAACTTTGCAATGGTCGCATCATCTAGGTTGCTCTTCCAATTAAAAGATGGAGAACAATTATAACTGAGCAGTTTATCCGGATATTCCCGTTTTATACCTTCTGAAAACTTTTTAGCTTCATCCAAGTCGGGATGAGATGTTTCACACCAGATCAGGTCCGCATAGGGAGCATAAGCAAGTCCCCTGGCGATTGCCATATCAATTCCGCCTTCAATCTGATGAAAACCTTCGGAGGTTCGGGGTTCATTTTTAATGAAGGGTTTATCCCTATCATCAATATCATTGGTGATTAGTTTGGCTGCATCTGCATCCGTGCGGGCAATGAGAACTGTGGGTACCCCGGATATATCAGCCGCCAGCCGGGCCGCAATAAGTTTGGCAATGAATTCACTGGTGGGAACCAGAACTTTACCCCCCATGTGACCGCATTTTTTTGCAGATGCCAGCTGATCTTCAAAATGAACACCGGCAGCGCCTGCTTCAATCATCCCTTTCATAAGTTCGAATGCATTTAAAGGCCCGCCAAATCCGGCTTCAGCATCGGCTACTATAGGAGCAAACCAGTAAGGACCATCTTCTCTGCCATCCAAAACCTGAATCTGATCAGCACGGAGCAATGCGTTATTAATTTTTTTCACAACTGCCGGCACACTGTTACAGGGATACAGACTTTGATCGGGGTACATTTCACCAGCCAGATTGGCATCCGCCGCAACCTGCCAGCCACTGAGATAGATTGCTTTCAAGCCCGCTTCTACCTGCTGAACTGCCTGATTGCCGGTCATTGCTCCCAGAGAAATAATATACTCCTCAGTATTTAATAAATGCCAAAGCCGTTCTGCTCCTGCTTGCGCAAATGTATGCCAGACTTTCAGGGTACCACGAAGTTTCAATACATCTTCCGGGGTATAGGGCCGGGTGACACCAATCCATCTTTGATCATTTGCCCACAAATTTGTAAGATGGGCGATAACATCTTCGGCAACCTTGTGGCCTAAAACCTGTTTTTCTCTTTTTACTGCTCTTTCTTCGATTGAGAGAGTAGTGATTTGTTCTTCTATATTACCCATTATTTTTCCTGTTAAGTTATGTTTTAATTAATGTAATTGTAAGCTGGCAAGGTCAGAAATTCATCAAATTCATCTTTTTTGATCATTTCTGAAAACAGGGATGAAGCATCTTCAAACCTGCCTGCATCATACCGTTTTTCTCCTAGTTCAGATTTAATTACTTCCAGTTCTTCCATAAGCCATTCATCAAATTGATGGGTAGTTATTTGGCTTCCATCATCAAGAACAGCTTCATGATGGATCCACTGCCAGAGCTGCGCCCGGGAGATTTCAGCGGTAGCAGCATCTTCCATAAGATGATAGAGGGGTACACAGCCATTTCCAAGCAGCCAGGCTTCCAGATATTGAACCCCTACCCGGATGTTCGCCCGCACACCTGTTTCCGTAATTTTCCCTGTTGGTACTTCCAGGAGATCATCCGCAGTAACATCCACATCTTTTCTCAGATTATGCAGCTGATTTGATTCCGGCATCACCGCATTAAACGCGTCCAGCGCAATGGGAGCCAGCCCCGGATGGGCAACCCAGGTGCCGTCATGGCCTGCCTGTGCTTCCCGTTCCTTATCATCCCGAACCTTCCCAAGCGCCTGTTCATTTGCTTCGGCATCATTTTTAATGGGGATTTGCGCTGCCATTCCACCCATGGCATGTGCTCCCCGCTTATGGCAGGTCTGTACCAGCAGATTCACATAGGATTTAAGGAAGTGTCTGTCCATCGTAATTTCAGAGCGGTCCGGAAGTACAAAGTCAGCGTGATTACGGAATTTCTTGATGAAGCTGAAAATATAATCCCATCTGCCACAATTAAGTCCAGCTGAATGTTCCCGAAGTTCATATAAAATTTCATCCATTTCAAAGGCTGCCAGTATGGTTTCAATCAGTACAGTCGCTTTTATTGTCCCCCTTGGAATTCCCAGTTCATCCTGCGCCAGATTGAAGACATCATTCCAAAGCCGGGCTTCCAGGTGACTTTCCAGTTTAGGAAGATAGAAATAGGGTCCGGTACCTGAAGCAATAAGCGCGTTAACGTTATGGAAAAAATAGAGCGCAAAATCAAAAATACTGGCTGAAATGACTTCTCCGTTTACGGTAACATTTTTTTCATTCAGATGCCATCCCCTGGGACGTACCATCAAAGTAGATGTTTCTTCGTTCAGCTGATAATGTTTTCCATGTGGATTGGTAAAGGAAATAGTTCCCTTTACAGCATCTTTTAAATTGATCTGACCGTTCAAAATATTTTCCCAGGTGGGAGAGTTGGAATCTTCAAAGTCTGCCATAAAAACCCTCACCCCGCTGTTCAGAGCATTAATAATCATTTTGCGGTCAACAGGTCCAGTAATTTCAACTCGGCGATCTAACAAATCCTCAGGAATGGGAGCTGTTTTCCAGTCATCCTTGCGGATAGATTCGGTTTCAGGGAGGAAAGAAGGCATGATGCCCGAATCAATTTCAGCCTGCCTGATTTTTCTATTTTCCAGTAATGCCAACCGGGTTGGATTAAATTTTTTATGAAGATGCGATACAAATTCAAGCGCTTCAGGTGTCAGAATTCCTTCCTGATCCTCATTAATACAGCCAAGAATTTTGGTGTCAAATTCTAAATCCATTTCAGGGTATTCCATAATATTTCTCCTTTAAAGTGGTGGTGATTCACAGCAATTGGGGGTTGAAAAATATGATGAACATGTGGGTGAATAAAAGTAAATTTTATCAAGGATTCAAATCATTTTTCAACTGTAATCCAATAATCCACATTACTAATTAAAGGAAAAATATTTTTTATGGATAATAAATTAGCATACATTAAAGAACCATTGCTCATGGGACCGGGACCATCCTGTGTTTCCAAATCAGTATATGCAGCGCTCTCCAAACCCACATTAGGGCATTTAGATCCAGAGTTTATTGCTCTCATGGATGATATTAAAATCTATATTAGAAAATTGATTCAGACTGATAACCAATTAACGGTTCCCATTTCAGGTACAGGATCTGCCGGAATGGAAACCTGTTTTGTAAATTTGATAGAACGGGGTGACCAAGTGTTGATACTAATC
>Ga0208113_1000544_pt1 | contig 18811 bp, 13 predicted proteins | sample Knorr_S7_td_NADW_FD_185598 | JGI IMG/M metagenome (GOLD analysis project Ga0208113, IMG submission 185598) | Marine microbial communities from Southern Atlantic Ocean transect - Knorr_S7_td_NADW_ad_2505m_LV_A (SPAdes) (version 2) | ecosystem: Environmental > Aquatic > Marine > Oceanic | place...
CGGGTAGTGACAGCGCCAATGCTTGGTAAAACAAGCTTAAATACTGCGAATGGGGTTATTACCTATACGCCGAATGAAAATGTTAATGGCTCTGATTCTTTCACTTATACCGTCGATGATTTAGAAAATGGCCGCTCAGCTATTGCGACTGTTTCTATTACCATCAATCCGGTTAATGACGCACCATTTGCTAAAATTGATACGGTCATAACTGAAGAAGACATGGCAATTGAAATTGATGTCGCACTAAACGATTCTGATCTAGATGAAGGTGACTCACTCGATTTATCTAGTTTAGAAGTCGTTACAGCGCCAGAAAATGGTAAAGCAAGTGTACAAAATAAGCGTATTCTCTATACTCCAAACGCCGACTTTAACGGCAGTGATACATTTACGTACCGTGTTGCAGATGGATCTGGAGCCATGTCCAACCAAGCGAGCGTAATAGTCACAGTCGGTGAAGTAAATGATGCGCCAATTGCATCAAACGATGCTGCAGAGCTTGATGAGGACAGCTCAATTGAGTTATCAATTTTAGACAATGACCTTGATGTAGATAGCGATTTAACTATTGATAATGTGACTATTACCCAAGCACCAGCAAACGGTAAAGTCAGCATTAATAGCACATCAGGAACCATCATTTATAAACCAAACGCTGATTTCTTTGGCAGCGATAGCTTTACTTATAGCGTGAAAGATGACCAATCATTAATCTCAAATATCGCTGTAGTGAAATTAACCGTGAATAGTGTGAATGATGCACCAGTGGCTAATAGTGATATTGCTCATTTGCTCGAAGATACAGCTCATAGCATTAACGTATTGGGTAACGATTTAGATGTAGATGGTTCGCTTGATAAATCAAGCCTTGAGGTTGTGACTGAGCCAGAACATGGTAGTACACAAATTGTTGACGGCATGATCAGCTATACGCCTAATGCTAATAGCAATGGTGAAGATAGTTTTAGTTATCGTGTTAAAGATGATTTGGGTGTTTGGTCAAATAATGCAAATGTATTCATCACTGTAACAGCTGTGAATGATGCGCCACTGGCAAATAATGATGTAATACAAATTGATGAAGATGAGAGCGTTATCATCGATGTAACAGGCAATGATTCTGATGTTGATGGTAGCATAGACGAGGACTCAGTTAAGATTGTTACTCAACCTGCATTTGGTAACGTTATCAATAATGTAGATGGTACAGTTAGTTATACTCCAGTTAGCAATTACGTCGGCTTTGATAGCTTTACTTACTCAGTACTTGATAATGAAGGTGCAGAGTCAAATACGGCATCAGTGACTATTACAGTACTCGCTGTAAATGATGCGCCAATTATTGAGTCAGCGCCAATCACTTCAGCGACACAAGATGAAGCGTATAGCTATGTACTAGTTATCAATGATGTAGACAGTGCTGACAGTTATAAACTAAGTGCTACAGAACTGCCAAGCTGGCTTGACTTTAATCCTGCGACAGGTGAGCTAAGTGGTACACCAAGTAATGATGATGTGGGTACTCACGCTGTTACTTTATTAGTAACTGATGCGGAAGGATTAACTGATACACAAACCTTTGTTATCACAGTGGCCGATGTTAATGATGAAGCAACGGGTGGTATCAGTATCAGTGGTGATGCAAAACAAGGTGAAACCTTGCGTGTTGAATCAACTATTGACGATCCAGATGGTGTGGGAGAGTTTAGCTATCAATGGATGCGCAATGGGGTGTTAATAACCGGTGCAACACTGTCAGAATACACCCTAACCAATGCTGACATTGGTGCGTCGATAACCGTTGTTGTAACCTATGTTGATGGCAACGGTAATACTGAGACCTTTACGTCAGGTGCTACTAGCCCTGTTATTATTGCCAATGTTGCGCCAGTGGCTATTGGTGAGCAATTCAGTACTAATGAAAACGAGAGCATCACTTTTACACTTAATTACTTTGATGAAAATGGTGATACGCTGACATTCAATTTAGTTTCACCGGTTAGTAATGGTACGCTAACTATGGATACTAATCGTTTTATGTATCAACCAAATGCAGATTTTAGTGGCTCTGATAGCTTTAGTTATAGCGTCTCTGATGGTGTTTTAAGCTCTGAAATAGCAACAGTGACGATTGTGGTTAATCCAGTCAATGACGCACCTATTTCTACGCCAGATAATTTTATAATCAATGCAGACTTAAACGAATATGTAGTACTGGATGTGCTAGCGAACGACATTGATGGCGATGCACTGACATTAGTTAAAGCATTTGCAAGTGTTGGTAGTATTCGAATTGTTGATAATAAGCTGGAATATTTACCGCCTGTTGGTTTAAACGCTGATGTGACTATTACTTATCAAATTAAAGATACAAATGGTGATCTGATAGATGTAACACTTATCGTTAAAGTGGTATCAACTGTGTCTGATATCACTATCACAGCACCTGAAGATAAAACAATCGCCTCAGAAGGACTGTTCACTAAAGTGAATATGGGGACGGCTGTTGCATTGGATTCACTGGGTAATCCTGTACGAGTTACAGCAAGCTCGAAAGGCTACTTTGCCTCGGGAACACATAGCGTTGTTTGGAGTGCAGGAGAAGGGAGTGACCAAGTGACTGCAACGCAATTGATCCACGTTATTCCGCAAGTTAACTTCAGTAAAGATCAAACTGCAACTGAAGGAACAAGCGTCATAATTAAGGCGATCCTCAATGGTGATGCAGTATCTTACCCAGTAATTGTACCATTTACAGTCTCGGGTGATGCGATTACAGGAGACGATCATGACTTATCTGAAGGTGAGTTCACCTTCAAACAAGGTCAACGCGAAGCCATGTTGATCGTGAACCTTATTGAAGATGACTTACCAGAAAACACAGAAACATTAACTGTGCATTTTCAAGAGCCTAAAAATGCAGTTGTGGGTCCGTTAGGTTCCCATACACTGACAATTGCAGAGGGTAATGTTGCACCAAGCGTAGAGTTATTTGCAGCTCAGCAAGGTATGAGTACGCGTCTTATTGATAAACAAGCTGGAGAAGTAACTATCAGTGCACTTGTAACAGATGCAAATCTAGCCGATACCCATGTATTTGATTGGCAAGTGTCCGATGAAGCAATCATTGATGCAGATTCAATTGATGACCAATTTAGCTTTGACCCAAGTTTACTTGCTGAAGGCGTTTATGAGTTTATGGTAACCGTTGATGATGGTGATAAGACTGGTACAGTGAAGCTTTCACTGACAGTACTTGATTCTTTACCTGAGTTATCAGCCATTGATTCAGACTTTGATGGGATCAATGATGATGAAGAAGGGTATGGCGACAGTGATAACGACGGTATTCCAGATTATCTAGATGCAAGCTCATTAGCTAGCAATGTTGTTCAAGAAAAGTTGATTGAAAGTGAATTTTTCTTGATGGAGACAGAACCAGGACTTCATTTGAGCTTAGGTAACGTTGCTTTTAAAGCCTCTGGTAGTAACACCGGTATTACTGAAGACGATGCAGTGAAGTACGGACATAACGGTTTAGGTGCAAATGCTGACGATGGGTTTGACTACATAAGCGGCGTGTTTGATTTTAATGTAAATGAAATTCCGGTTGCAGGTCAGTCTGTGAGCATAGTGATAGCACAGTTTAGTCCAATTCCAAGTAATGCTGTCTATCGTAAACTGATGCCTACTGGCTGGACTGAATTTGTAGTCGATAGTCGTAATAGAATTGCATCAGCGCCAGGTGCTGAAGGGTTCTGCCCACCACCACAGGATGTGCAGTATACACAAGGACTTAGTGAAGGCCACTGGTGTATACAGCTGACTATTGAAGATGGTGGTCCAAATGATGCCGATGGCCAAGTTAATCGTGCGATTGAAGATCCAAGTGGTATTGCAACTTTAGATACGAATAACAGCCAGCCAGTCGCTATGGATGATGTTATGACGGTAAAACGTAATATCAGCGCTTACCTTGATGTATTAGCTAACGATACAGATACAGATGGCGATTTATTAACGCTAACATCGGCAACTGTTGATATTGGTGAAGTGAGTATTATTAATAATGAACTGCATTTTAATCCACAAGCTGAACATGTAGGTACAGCTACAATAAGCTACGGTGTATCTGATGGTAATGGCGGCTCAGCATTTGCAGCAGTAACAGTTGAAGTTGTTGAAAACAAAGCACCACAAGTAAGTGCAATTATTGATTTAACAACTGACGATCAACAGCCAGTTAACATCGACATACTGGCCTATGTTACTGATGATGATAATAATGATTTCACTATTATTTCTGCATCAGCTGATAATGGGACGGTTGTCATTAATAATAATGGCTCACTTACTTACACACCAAATGTGGGTTTTGATGGCACTGATACAGTGACCTTTATTATCTCTGATGGTGATGGCGGAATAACTCAAGGGCAGTTTAATGTGATTGTTAAAGCTTATAAGCAAGTGAATGTTCAGCATAAAACAAGTGGGGGGGCGCTACCTCTGAACTTAATCTCATTGCTGTTACTGCTAATGTTTATTAGATGTTATCAGTATAGGGCTCGCCGTTAAGAAGCAAAAAGCCAAGCATTAGCTTGGCTTTTTTTCATCTCTTGAATAAGAGATTAAGGCTGATAATAAATCGGTGATTCAGGGCCAACTGGGAAGCCCAGTACAAACACCCATAAGTAGAATAACGCAACCCAACCAACAAAGAAGATAATGCTGTAAGGAAGCATGGTCGCAACCAATGTACCAATACCCATGTCTTTCTTATACTTCGTTGCTACAGCCAGTATCAAGCCAAAATAGCTCATCATCGGAGTAATAAGGTTTGTTACCGAGTCACCAATGCGGTACGCCGCTTGAATGGTTTCTGGCGCATAGCCGATTAGCATTAACATTGGCACGAAGATAGGTGCCGTTACAGCCCATTGTGCAGATGAAGAACCTAAGCTTAAGTTTACTAATGCACACATTAAAATGAATAGCACAAATACTTCTGGGCCAGTTAGGTTTAATGCTTGTAACAGAGCGGCGCCGTTAATGGCTAAAATTGTGCCTAGGTTGGTCCATTTAAAGAAAGCAACGAACTGTGCTGCAAAGAAAACCAGCACAATGTACATACCCATCGAGCTCATGCTTTTACTCATGGCATCGATGACATCTTTATCGTTTTTCATCGTGCCAACGACACGGCCGTAAACAAAGCCTGGGATACCAAAAGTCACAAAGATAAAGACCACAATGCCTTTTAAAAATGGCGAGTGTGCAACAAGGCCTGTTTCTGGGTTACGCAAAATGCCGTCTTCAGGAACAATTGTCCAAGCAAGTAATAATGACACCACTAACAGTGACACACCCGCCCACTTAAGACCTGATTTTTCTTTATCGGTTAAACCAGCAATGTCATTTTTAGGTAAATCATTGCTTGCTTCATCTGGGTTGTATTTGCCAAGGCGTGGCTCAACGATTTTCTCGGTAACGAACGTGCCTAAAATAGCAATTAAAAATACTGAGATCATCATGAAATACCAGTTTGCTTCAGCGCCAACTTGGTAATTTGGATCAATCATTTGTGCTGCTGGCGTGGTGATACCTGCAAGTAGCGGGTCTATGGTACCGAGTAATAAATTGGCACTGTAACCACCTGAAACACCGGCAAATGCTGCAGCAAGACCGGCAAGCGGATGACGACCAAGGCTGTGGAATATCATGGCCGCTAATGGAATAAGTACGACGTAGCCAAGTTCAGATGCCGTATTTGATAAAATCGCAGCAAACACCACCATAAAAGTAACTAGGCGTTTAGATGCGCCCATTACCATGCCACGCATAGCTGCTGAAAGTAAACCAGAGTGCTCTGCAACACTCACACCTAATAAAGCAACGAGTACCGTACCAAGTGGTGCAAAGCTCGTGAAGTTCGTAACAAGGCCAGTAACGATACGCTGCAGGCCTTCGGCACTGAGCAGGCTGACCACTTCAATTACACCATCAGGATCGCGACCTGCTGCGCCCTCAGGGCGTGGGTCGATAGCACTTAAACCAAACCAGTCGGCAATGCCGCTAAAGACAATGATAGCAACGCAGAACATTGCAAATAAGGTGATAGGGTGGGGTAGCATATTACCCAAAAATTCAACGGTGGCTAAAAATCGGTTAAATAACCCATTGTTACCACCCTCATGGGTGTTGTGAGAGTTTATTGCTTTTGACATGTCCAGTTCTCGTTATTTCAAAATGGCGCTAACCTAGCATTTTTTACCGGACAGATCATGTTTTAGCGGTAGGCGTTCTAATAGGTACGTTCCAATACACCCTTATATAGCAAGGGGTAGCGGCGCAAACGTTTGCCAATGTAATCATCAGCTAGAATTTGCGCACAGATTTGCTCTACATCGTTACTTGCTTCAAATACCCAATCAAAGCGCTCGATTGCAAGCAGAAAACCACGCTTGAGGAACTGTTGTTCACGATAGTAACTAAGATTATCGCGAATGATATCTAACTTATCAGGGTTAGATTTAAGTTCATCAATTACTTGGTTGATAAACGCTTGCTGTTGCTTTGACTCAGCTTTTACCCGTCGTTTCATTACTTCTTCACAGTTCCTTTTCAGCGATATAAAGCACTTTCTTTAAAAAATCTTCTTTGTTCTTTTCATGTTGATAGTCAAGGTGATAGGTATTATGAAAGCCAAAGCGTAGTAACACACCACTGCCTTTTAGATATACCGTATAACCATCGATATCCGAAAAAGCACAAATACCTTCATAGAGCTTACCATCTTCATGATCTTCACCGTGTTGAATGATTTTTTCATACACAGAAAGAATTAATTTACCGTCTAGCTCATTTTTCATGATGACTCCTTTTGGATGTAATACGTTTCAAACCTATAAAAAGTTTAGTGTTATTTTATGCAGGTATTAACTGTTTTAAGTATTTTTAAAACCTTACTTTGCGATAAATCAGTAAAATCACATTGAGTAAGCGGATGTCGAAAATTTACAATATTTTCTCTTATCTTAAACTTAAGATAGATTTTATTTGAGGGACGCACAATGAGATATAAATTTATACCCCTGATACTACTAGCAGGCTTGTTGCTTGTAAGCAAAAGCATTTCAGCAAATACAGCCCCCCTGGTGTTAGAAAATGAAGCGGGGCAAATAGTTAAACTTGACAGTTACTTAGGCAAGAAACCCGTTTACTTAAAGTTTTGGGCGACTTGGTGCAAGCCATGTATGGAGCAAATGCCGCATTTTCAGCATGCGTATGAGCAATATGGCGATAAAATTCAATTCGTGGCTATTAATATTGATCTCAATGATGATGCACACGCTGTTGCTAAGGTTAAAGAGCGTTTTTCACTCACTATGCCAATATTTACTGATCACACAGGCCAGGTTGCTAAACATTATGAATTTATGGGCACCCCTTTTCATGTGTTGATTGATAGTGATAAAAAGGTAATTTTTCAAGGCCACGAAGCAGATAAACCGCTTGATAACACATTACGTTTGTTATCACACAATGGCAAAGTTGATGAAGCGCGCTTACTAAACGAAAAGCAAGGCCAAGCCACTCCTTTGGTAATTCCGAATAAAGGCAAAAAAGCCGTGCTATTCACCGCAACATGGTGCGACTGGTACTTAGCCGACACGCGCCCTGCAATGGCAAAGCAGTGTGTATTAGCGCAGCAACATGTTAATCAGTTGGTAGAGCAAGGAGTTGATGTCGAGGTTAAAGTGAGTCAGCTGTGGACTGATCAAAGCGCAGTGCAAGAATATGTTGATAAATTCTCTGCAACCATGCCGGTTTCAATCGATTATGGTAATGATTTATTTATCGAAAATGGCATTAATTCGGTACCCAGTTTACTTCTCTACAACGACGGAAAATTAGTCTCTAAAAAAGCTAAATTTTAATTAAAACAGCATGATTTTGCTTTGTAATTATGCAAATTTAGCCTATGCTCAAGGCTCATTACACAGTGAGCCTAGAGCATGATAGATAAGGCATTATTAGCAAAAACACGCGAGTTATCTGACCGATTAATCGCACTGCAAACACCCATTCGTATCCTTGATGCGATCAACTGGGATAAACAAATCAAAGAAGAGTTTTTTAAGCATAAGTGCCAAAAGAACCCAACGGTTGATCAAGCCTATTACCAACAGCGTGACCTTGGTTTTGTACCAAGTGAGTTACGTCGTGCGTTCTCTGATTTAAATCGCGATATCATCAGCCAGCTAGGGCAGTTAAACCCGATTGCGCAATACATGAGCAAAATGTGTACTGAATATAAAACCGTACTTAGTATGATTGAATATCGCGGTACCCCTGAATTTCATGATTTGTCTGTTGAGTTGTTTGGTCACCCCAAAGATTTATTCCATGCTGGAGAGCCTTCACTTTCTGAGCTTGCAACCATGCTTGAGCAGCCGCTAAAGAGTATGCTTGATGCGGATATTTTACCTGATGATCCAAAAAACATAGATGCAGAAGACGCGGTTAAAATTTTAGCATCACAAGTGGCTCAAACGATGCCGGGCATCGATGTTGAGGTTATTCTGAGTGACGGTATTGTGAGTGACGCCGCGGCAGGTGCAAATAATATTAAACTTAATCAAGATGTTAAATTCTCTCAAAGAGAGCTAGATATTCTTGAGGTGCATGAAGGCTGGATCCATGTCGGGACCACGCAAAACGGTCTAGCTCAGCCATATTTAACTTGTTTAAGTAAAGGCACACCGAGCTCTACAGTTACCCAAGAAGGCCTTGCGGTATTGACCGAAATTATTACCTTAAAGTCGACGCCACGACGTTTAGCAAAGTTAGTGAACCGTATTCAAGGTATTACTAAGGTTATTGATGGTGCGGAGTTTGTTGATATTTATCGTGATTATGTAGCGCAAGGTTTGAGTAAAGACGACAGTTATACACTTACTCAGCGGGTGTTTAGAGGCAGTACGGCAACAGGCTTACCATTTACCAAAGATATCGCTTATATCAAAGGTTTCGTGTTGGTGTATAACCTTATACGAGTTGCCATTCAGTTAGGTCGAATTGATCAACTGCACTTGTTATTGGTTGGTAAAATCTCAATAGATGATTTTAGACTGATATCGCAACTACATGATTTAGGTGTGATTGAAGACCCTAAATTTATTCCACCACACTTTAAAGACTTACGAGGCCTAGCAACTTGGCTTAGCTTTGGACGTTTTATTGGAAACTTGTCGTTTGAACAATTAGAAAACGATTACAAACCACTCTTTCTTTAAACAAAGAAATAAAAAAATGCAGCTGGAATGAGCAGCTGCATTTTAAGAGTTAAAGCATGTTGCCTTACATGCTTTTAGTCGAGGAAACGATTAACCGGTGAGTGCGTCAACCTGCACTACATCATTCAGTACGATAACTTCTGCACGTTTGAAGAAGTTAAAATCTGTTGCGGTTGCTAATGTGTATGCACCCATCATACGGCTGATGATTAAATCACCATTGTTTAATTTTGGTAGCATAATTGACTCACTTACTACGTCGATGCTATCGCAAGTCGGGCCTGCTAACACTGACTCAACACGTTCGTTTGATTGTTTGAACGAGTCGATAGGGTACGAGGCTTCATCGAACAATAAACCACTGAATGAGCCGTAAATTCCATCATCTAAATAGTACCAAGGCTTGCCATCACGTATTGCTTGACCCATTACCGATGCAACGCTAGTTACAGCACTGGCTACAATAAAGCGACCTGGTTCAGCAATTACGCGAACTGTCTCTGGTAACTGTGCTAAGGCATCATTGATTGGCGCACAAAATTCCTCAATTGGCAGCACGTCTTTGTTGTAAGGCACAGGAAAACCACCGCCAATATCAAGCGTACTAAGCGCAGGTAATCCTAATGCGGCTACGTCGTTAATCACTTGATTACATGCAGCAATGGCAGTGACATATTTAGCTGGGCTTGCTGTTTGCGAGCCAACATGGAACGACAACCCTTTGATACGAATACCTAATTGTTGCGCATAGCTAATGATTTCAATGGCCATTGCTGGGCTACAACCAAATTTTTTCGATAAATCAGCGAATGCTTCCGCATTACGAAAACTTAAGCGAACAAGTAACTCAACTTGGTCTTTGTATGCAATGAACTTTTCTAATTCATTGATGTTATCAACCACAAACACATTACAACCGTATTCAAGTGCATCACGAATATCACGATCACGTTTGATTGGGTGCGTGTGAATCGTACGAACACTTGGTACGCCTTGGCTGGCGACTAAGTCAACTTCACCGCTGGTTGCTAAATCAAAGCTGGCACCTTCTTCTAAAAGCGTACGAACAACCGCTGGATGAGGAAGTGGTTTTAATGCAAAGTGTAAAGCAACGCCAGGTAAAGCACGGCTTAATGCACGGTATTGATGACGAACTGATTCACAATCAAGCACCATTAATGGCGCGCCATGTTGTGCAACGAGTTGCTCAATAAATTGGTTTGAAGGTTGTGCTACTGGTTCGTTTGCAGCAACCGATGCTGCAGGTACTTTGATTGTTAAGTCTTGTGTAAGTGTTGAAATAGCCATTTTACTCTCCGGCAATTAAGCAACTGCTCGGAAAAAAATGGAAGTCCGAGTCAGTTGAGTGTTATTAAGCGCACAGTATGTTCTGTGCAATCAAATACACTCTTGGATAGTTGCTCTATCGCCTTGCTACAAACAGTGTTTGTAATGTACTCGGATTGGCTATCATCAAGAAGCGGCGAGATAATAGATCTGCTTTTTTATTTGCGCAAGTATTTTTTTATAATATTTCGAGTTATTTTTGTACAGCAAATCGAGTTGGCTTAGTCACTGTTTTCAAAGCGAATTCCATAGCTTTGTGTATAAATGTTGAGCATGGCTTTTGCATCATCTGGCTGATTACTTTTGCTGTGTAGTTGCTGAATATAGGCGGCCATCTCAGCACTTTTCATATAATCATTGATAAGTGCAATAGCACGATAACCCGCTGCGGTTTTACTGCAGGTAAAAAAGCCATTGATAAATTCAGGATATTCGGCAATTCGTCTTGATGTGAGTTGGTTTAACTCATGGGCAGGTATATGCGCTTCAAGTGCTTGTTTGTATGCAACAATGTAATCAATACGCTTATTAAGTAATAGCCGACTCAGTTGTAAAAATGCATTTTCTCCGTAAATAGCCGCAACGTTGTATTGTTTATTAGCAAAAACCTCATCGAGTTCGCGATAGCTGGTGGAACCAATAATGCCAAAACTACCTTTGTTTTTGAGAAGCTTAGTGACAGAAATAGGCGCCGAACCTGACTCTAAAGTGCTTTTAAGTGCATAGATTTGACGCTGCACATGCATATAGGTGGGTATGCTAGAAAACACCATGGATTCTGCCCGTTCAGGGGTTTTGATTGCGTTAAAGGTGCAACTGGCCTCATTACTTGATAAGCGCTTCATTAAGCGCGCATGATTGGTAAAGTCGACGTCTATATCGAATTCATCAGCAAGGGCTGGATTGATAACAGCAGCAAGGTGGAGGTTAATGCTGAGTTTATCTGCTTCGCTGGCAAAATATGCATGAGACAAAATTGTAAGCGTGGGTTTTTCTGTTGCCGTTGCTGTGTTTAGGGTAATAAGAATTACGATAAACGCAATTAGTCTCATACATTTCCTTGTGTACCAATTCGCTTATTGCGTTAAGCGAATTGGTCTGTGCTAATTAGCGAGCATTGGTGCTCTCAAAAATTTTGTCAGCTGATGCTGCCACAAAACCTGTGTATAGCTCGCCATTTGGTTTTGCGTAACGCAGAGCGAACTCATAAAAACAACTCGGTACGGCAACAACACCATCACTAAACTCAACTTCGCTGTCATCAGCAAGGGTTGAAGATTGCTCAAGTAAAACCTCTGGTGAACCTTTGATTTCGCCGCCAGATGTATTTAACGCAAAACCCGCATCTTTAAGTGCTTGGTTTACACTTTCGATATCATCGAATTTTGCTAATTCATTGATGCTCACGGTAAAGTGATTAGCACGGTAACCCCATGCTGACATCCATGCTGCGTATTCGCTTTCTGCAAGCAGCTTTTTGTAGGTGTCTGAGCTTACTTGCCAGTGCGTACCTGAATAGAGGAAATTATCCGCTGTTACAGCGTCTTCGTCAATCTGATCAACCATGTCGTTAACGATAGCTTGTAATTCTTCTGAGCATTGCTCAACAAGTAATTCAGAAATGAAAACTTTAGGTTGCTTAGGATCTGAGTGTTCGAAGTGCTTAGCGTATAGTTTTTTCGCTTCGAAGTGGTACTCGCCGCATTCTTTGTAGCCAACTGCTAAAAAGTGCGCAGCTAGTTTTTCTAAACCGATTTTTTCATGGTTAAAAGTACGTAAAGCGATGTGATCGTTGATCACGTCATCTTGTTGTGTAGAGCCAAGTAACTCATGTACTTTTACCGCCGATGGCGTAACTGATAAATAGTTGTCCCATAGGTTTTCAAATAGGGCGTTTACATCTGTGTGCATGTTTAATTCCTTCAATTAAGGCGGCGAGGCCGCCAAACAATTATTCAATAATTAAGCCCGGCGCAAGGGTCTGTGGTAAGTTAACTTTATCGGCTTCAACAGAAGCAACAGGGTATGCACAGTAGTCAGCTGCGTAATAAGCGCTCGCTCTGTGGTTACCACTAGCACCAATACCACCAAACGGTGCAGCGCTTGATGCGCCTGTAATTGGTCGGTTCCAGTTAACAATACCGGCACGAATACGTTTTAAGAAATGCTGGTAGTCATCACTATCATCACTTAATAAACCAGCAGATAAACCAAAAGAGGTGTTATTTGCTTCATTAATCGCACTATCGAAATCTGTATAACGGTAAACCTTGATAAGAGGACCAAAGTGCTCTTCATCAGGCATGTCTTTAAAAGCGGTTACATCAATAATACCTGGGCTTACAAAACCTGTACCCGGCTCAAGATGTTTAAGCTCAACAAGAGAAGTAGCTCCCATATCAAGTAACTGCTGCTGAGCTGCAACCATACCTAGTGCTGCTTTTTCGCTGATCATTGCCCCCATAAATGGTTGATCTTCGCTAAAGCTGTCGGCTACTTTGATGTTTTTTGTTGCAGCAATTAATTTTTCTAAAATTGCATCGCCATTTGCCGAGTTCTCGATGAATAAACGACGAGAACAGGTACAACGTTGGCCAGACGTAATGAAACCAGACTGGATAATGTCGTGAACAGCCGCACTTACATCTGCGACATCTTTTACGATCAGTGGGTTATTACCACCCATTTCCAGCGCTAAGATTTTACCTGGATGACCTGCAAATTGCTTATGTAATAGGTGACCTGTATTTGAGCTACCCGTAAAGAATAAGCCATCAATATCTTGGTGAGATGCAAGAGCAATACCTGTGTCTACTTCACCTTGTACAAGGTTAATGACACCGGCTGGTAAGCCTGCTTTTAGCCAAAGTTTTAAAGTGAACTCAGCAACATGAGGCGTAAGTTCTGATGGCTTAAATACAACCGTATTACCCGCTAAAATAGCAGGCACAATATGGCCATTTGGTAAGTGACCTGGGAAGTTGTATGGGCCAAATACGGCAACAACGCCATGTGGCTTGTGACGAATAAACGCTTTTGCACCCGGCATTGGGTTTTCTGTGGTGCCAGTACGTTCGTGATAGGCTTTAATTGAAATGGCAATCTTACCCGTCATTGCGCCTACTTCGGTACGTGTTTCCCAAAGTGGTTTACCTGTTTCACGGGCGATAATCGTTGCAAACTCTTCGCTGTGCTCTTTAAGCTCTGCTGCAAAGTTTTCAAGAATAACAATACGCTCTTCAAGGGCCATATCAGCCCAGCCAAGCTGAGCACTGCGAGCTGCTTTGATTGCATCAGCGACTTGTTCAGCCGTGGCTGTTTTACCTTGCCAAATAACCTCGCCATTACTTGGGTTGATAGAACTAAAATCATGACCAAGGCCTGCTTGCCATTGGTTAGCAATAAGTTGAGTTGTTACACTCATTTTAAACTCCTTAAGTGGTTACAAACGGAAGAACCGTGCTGCATCCCCTTGTTTTAATTTAAGTGCATCTGCCACTTCTTGGCTGACGATTAACGTGTGCTTAGCGTGGTTATAGTGAGCATGTTTGGTGAATGTGGCTCTAAAGTCATTCACGCCTTGGTTGCAGATAGCTAATGTATCTGAGCTCTGCTCATTGATATGCGCAAGCTCACCAATGCTGATAGGGCACACTTGTGACTCGCGAACACTGCGAATATTGCCAAGTTTTGCTTCAACCGTTGGCCCTGCATCGAATAGGTCAACATAACCGCGGTGCTCAAACCCTTCTTTTTCCAAGAGTTTAAGTGCAGGCTTGGTTTTTTCATGAACCTTACCAATCACAGCTTGAGCTTTTTTGCTCAGTAAGTTGGCATAAATGGGGTACTTAGGCATTAACTCGCTGATGAAGACTTTATCGCCTAAACCAACTAAATGGTCAGCCTGTGGGAACTCAATGCTAAAAAAGTGCTCTTGTAACCACTGCCAGAAAGGCGAGTGACCGTCTTCATCACTCACACCACGCATTTCTGCGATGATAGTGTCAGCAAAGCGTTCACTGTGCTGAGCCATAAATAGAAAACGTGATCGTGATAAAAAGCGACCTGTTAAGCCTTTGCGATTTTGCTCCCTTAAGAACAAGGTACAAATTTCAGAGCAACCTGTGTAGTCATTACACATACTCAGAATATCAACAGTGTTATATACGTTGAGAGTAGGTGAATGGTGAACAGTTTTACCAAGGTGGTAATGGTACAAAGGAACCGACATACCCACGGCAGCTTCAATAGCGGTTGTGCCAATTACGTCACCTGTTTTACTGTCTTCTAAAACAAATAAGTAGGTTTCGTCTTGTGGTTTATTAATGTCTTTTGCAAAACTGCGTTCAGCGCGTTCAATTTTTTCTTGTAGTAAATTGTCGTCGACCGGTAACGAGGTAAAACCATGCCCGGATTCCATTGCAATTTGCTTTAACGCGGCAAAATCATTTGCTGTTATAGGACGTAATACTTGCATTAATTGCACTCCAATGGCGCATACCTATAGCATGCGCCAACTAGGATTAACCGTTTACAACGTCTGCAACCGCTTTTTCAAAGCGAGCTAAACCTTCTTTGATATCCTCTAAAGGAATAACTAAAGATGGCGTAAAGCGCACAACGTTTGTACCAGCAACAAGGCTCATTAAACCGTGTTTAGTGCTTGCTACAAGGAAGTCGCGTGCACGGCCTTCAAATTTGTTGTTAAGAACCGCACCTAATAATAGACCTTTACCACGAACTTCACTAAATACGTCGTATTTTTCGTTGATTGCAGCAAAACCGTCGCGTAAAAGTTTTTCACGCTGTTTAACACCTGCAAGTACTTCTTCGTTATTAACAGTATCAAAAGCCGCTTCTGCTACTGCACATGCAAGTGGGTTACCACCGTAAGTTGAACCATGTGTGCCTACTTTTAAATGCTCTGCAATGCTTGCTGTTGTGATCATCGCACCGATTGGGAAACCACCACCTAATGCTTTTGCTGTCGTAAGAATATCTGGTGTTACATCTAAACCTTGGTATGCGTATAAATCACCTGTACGGCCAACACCTGTTTGTACTTCATCAAAAATAAGTAAAGCATTGTGTTTGTCGCATAACGCGCGAACACCTTTAATAAATTCGTTCGTTGGCGAAATGATACCGCCTTCGCCTTGTAATGGCTCCATCATCACAGCACACGTGTTGTCGCTGATAATTGCTTCAAACGCAGCTAAATCGTTATAGTCACAGTGATCGATTGCAGCAGGCTTAGGACCGAAACCATCTGAGTAAGCTGCTTGACCACCTACCGTAACAGTGAAGAATGTACGACCGTGGAAACCTTTGTTGAACGCGATGATTTGGTTCTTTTGCTCGCCGTGTACATCTAATGCCCAGCGACGCGCTAATTTTAATGCTGCTTCGTTAGCTTCTGCACCTGAGTTTGCAAAATACACTTTATCGGCAAATGTAGCGTCCGTTAATTTTTTAGCTAAGCGCAGTGCAGGCTCATTTGTCATTACGTTTGATAAGTGCCAAATTTTTTCGCCTTGCTCTTTTAGTGCATTGACAAGCGCTGGGTGACAATGGCCTAAACAGTTAACAGCGATACCACCTGCAAAATCGATAAATTCTTTACCGTTTTGATCCCAAACACGTGAGCCTTCACCGCGAACAGGAATAACCTCTGATGGGTTGTAGTTTGGTACCATTACGTCGTTAAAAAGTTCTCTTGTTACTTGCATTTGTTGCACCTAAATCTGGCTTAGTATGAAAAAAGTTAAATTGCAAAAAATAGGTCAGTTAAGCCGTTCCTGCCTAATTAAGCACGATGAGATTATTTTTCTTATCTATTTTTCTTATTATCTGGGTTAGGAACTTAAATTTGCAGTGCTATTTTGTGAAAAATGACTAAAATAAAATGCAAATTAACGAAAAGAGTAGTCAAAGTGATAACTTCACAAGATGAAAAACTATTAGCTATCTTAAGAACCAATGCGCGTGCGAGTATTTCTGACCTAGCGAGAGCGCTTAATTTATCGCGCTCAACAGTTCAAAGCCGAATGTTGAAATTAGAAGAAACAGGTGTGATCAAAGGCTATAGCGTAGACTATGGTGATGCCTATTTGAGCCAAATGGTATCGGCGCATGTGTCGATTAAAGTGAAACAAAAACTGACCACCAAAACGAATCTTGAACTAAAGCAGATTGATGCTATTTCACAGCTCTACGCAATTAGCGGTGAATTTGATTTGATTGCCGTTGTGCAAGCGCAAAACCTTGAAAAGTTAAGCCACCTATTAGATGACATTGGTAACTTAGATGGCGTTGAGCGAACAACGTCGTCAGTGATTTTAGAGACAAAGTTTAAGCGTTAACCCTTTATCAGGTAAATCTGACTCTATTGTCTATAATGACTTTAGTTTGTTAGTTATTTAGGCTTATGTCGATGCTTGCTTCATTATTGCTTTCGCTCACTGTGGCTCAGCCTTTTCAGTTAGGTACTAACCTGCCAATTAACGCACCACATAATGCAATTAATCATGTTGAATGTATTTTTAAGCAAATCAATGTGCCATTTAAGTTACAGAAACTACCTTGGTTAAGGGCTAAAAGGGAAGTGCAGCTAGATCGGCTAGATGGTTACTTTACCGCAAACCTGTTATCGCAAATGCAAGAGTATGGTGAGCTTTCTGCCCCGATGTTTTTAGAAAACTGGTACTGGTTTACCCATGCAGATTCGGCTTCAATAGCTGAACACGATTTGCGTTATGGCGTCGTAAGAGGGAGTCATCAGGCTGATTGGTATCAATTGACAAATCGGAAAATCGAAGTCGAAGTTAACACCACACAAGAGCTTATCAAAGTGTTCAAAAAGCAGCGGGTAGATAGAATCTTGCTTGATTTAGAAGAGTTTGAGTTCAATGCTGTGCAGTTACAAATAAAGCCTGATGAATATACACAAACATTCTATCGTTATGTGCCTTTGGGTTTATTTGCAGCAAATAAAACGCTCAAGGAATTCCCTGACTTTTTAAATGCCTTTAACAGTCATATAAGTAGCTGTTCACAAAGTCCCTTTGTATTGTCAAAGATTGAAAAACTAACCTTGGTGAATGTGCTTTTAGAGCAAATAAAGCAATTAGCGAATTCAGACAATGTACAACAAGCGGTAATGAAAAGTAATCGGCAACCGCTCGCGCAGCAAGACCTCGATCAGCTTGATAATCAGTGGGCACAACAAGTTCGTGACAATACACCGATACTTGCAGAGCGCTATCTAAAACTTGAAGGTTCACAATTCTTACAAGTATGGCAAAAGCAAATGCAAGGTGTTATTACAGAGATAATCGTCACTGATAAACAAGGTAAAAATGTCATTATTAGTGAAGTCACCACTGACTATTGGCAGGGTGATGAAGCTAAATTTTTAAATATGTATCAGCAAGATGACGATTACTACATTGATACTGTGGAATTTGATGAATCTACCAAACACTTTCAGGTGCAGTTTAGCGTGCCTATCTTTGATGAGAAAAATCAGCACATGGGGGTGCTGATTTTAGGTGTAGACATCGAAAAAGCGCTCTCTAAATAATGTGTTTGGTTATTGATTCGCTTTGGGCACTTTGCGAATAACTTTCTTTTCTACTTCATCGAGCTTAATGACATAGGCATTACCACCAATGCCTTTAAATTCTTCGTCTGTAAAGACAATCGTGTTGTCATCGTAAAAAGTGATGGCTTCTTTTTGCGTTACGATCCCAAGATCAATACGAGATACATCACCAGAAAAAAACTTATCACCCTGAAAGTTTTCAAATAACCAAATGCTGGTTGAATCGAGTAGAACTAACTTGGTTCTATCAGGGCTCAGAGCCGCAGAAGTGATCCAACAAAGTTTTTCCATTGTGGTGCAAGTTTGAAATGAATCTATTAATTGTGCATCAAAGTTCGCTGCATGATCGCCGACTTTATATACTTTTGTAATGCCATCAAATGGTTCAGTGCGATTTTTGGTAAATAAATAGAGATGTCGGCCAAGCGCGACAAAGGCCTCCAAATCAAAGTTACGTTGATCTGGTTGGATTGGGCTGCCGTCCATTTCAGGATAAGTAAACTTGATTATCTCTGCTTCTGTTGTGTCGCCCTTAATATCGATTGGGTTTTCGATTTTA
>Ga0208113_1000551_pt1 | contig 18685 bp, 19 predicted proteins | sample Knorr_S7_td_NADW_FD_185598 | JGI IMG/M metagenome (GOLD analysis project Ga0208113, IMG submission 185598) | Marine microbial communities from Southern Atlantic Ocean transect - Knorr_S7_td_NADW_ad_2505m_LV_A (SPAdes) (version 2) | ecosystem: Environmental > Aquatic > Marine > Oceanic | place...
TGGGCGTGGCGGTGGGCGTGGGCGTAGGGCGCGGCGTGGGAGTGTCGGGGGCAGGCGGTATCGCGGTGGGCAACGGTTCCGTGGTCCGGCTAACCTCTGACGCGCAGGCCGACAGTACCAACAACAATACTGCTACCGCGAAGATCGCCTTCATCGACTTCATTTATCCCGTCCCCCATCCACACATCAAAATCTCAGAGCCTAGAGAAAAGGCTCTTGCTTACCGGAGCATAACCCGAAGACAGTCAATCTTGCACGAATTACGGAGGCCGATTACGGGTTGCGAATCACCGATTGCCATTGAGTGGCGCGGTAAGATTGGACGGCAAGCTCAACAAGAAGGCCGTGTGGTGATCTCCGTCAGCCCGGTCGTCCGTCTCTACCGTCAGGTCCCCGCCCAACTGCCTGGCCAGGCTTCGAGCGATGAATAACCCCAGCCCGGAACTGGATTTCTCCTCCCGCCTCACTACTTCCGGCGTCCAGCCACGGTCGAACAGGTGTTGAACGTATTGTTGGCCGATACCCGGCCCGTCATCCCAAACGCGCACGAAGAAATGGCTCGGGTTCTTGGTTAATTTCACTTCCACATGGGTCCCGGCATAACGAACCGCGTTGTCCACCAGGTTGGTCACGATGTGCTCGATGGCGTTGCTATTGGCGTAGACCAGTCCCATCTCGGCGGGTTCCGACCACCAAGTGATCTCCTTGCCTGCCTCCGCGGCCACCGCGGTGTAGAGATCGGAGATGCGCCTGATTATCTCGGTGGGTTCCACGGGCTGCAACGGTTCGTCGTTATCCGGAGATTCCAGTTGGATCAGGACCTGGATGTTGGACATCATCAGCCGGAAGTTGGGTGTCTGCCGTTCGATCTCATCCAGCAGGTCGATCACTCCGGCGTCGGCTTCGGCGGGCGCGGCCTGCATCGCTGCGCGAAGTTCCCGTTCCTTTCCGGCGATCCTCCGCAAAGGACGGCCCAAGTCGTGATCGAAGAGTTGAAAGTACTGGAGAGTTGTCTCGCTCCAGCTATTGCCGGGGTTCTTGCCGTTCATCGCATGGACCGAGCGGTTTTTTATCTGAGATCCCACGTATGAGGCCACCGCCACGCCCAGGCCGGCCACTATTAGTGCGTAGCCGATGTAGATAAGCGGCTCGATCACCCAGAGTTTATCGAAGACCTTTTCGCCGATCAGCGGGGCGAGAATCAGACAAACGAAACCACCCACGGCGATAAGCCCGCCGACGATCCTGATTGATATAAAGACCTTATTCATGACTTGGGGGGTACCAACCTGTATCCCTGGTCCCGAACGTTCAAAATCAATTCTGAAGGGCCGAAACGCGTGTTTAAGCCTTTCCCGATGGCGTCTTTAATCTCCCGGATCCGGACCCGCAACGAGGCCCGTGGGTCTTCACCGTCAGAGTAACGTTCCAGGCGTGAAAAAGCTACTAATTCGCCCGGGCTCCGATACCAAGAGGCGGCAAGTTCCCGGAATATCTCAAATTTCATACCCTGGATATCCAATGCTGCCGTCCGGTCTTCTCCAGCGCCGATATAAACTAGCCGTGCGTTGACATCCACCAAGATCTGATTGCCTATGGGTATCGACTCTGGGGAAGTGCCGATGAGTCTCCGTAGCCGCAGCACAACCTCGTTGGGGCTGGCCAGTTTGTCTATGAAGTCCACCGGCGAGTCCCATTGCAAAGAACCCCTCACCGCGGTCTCCCGGTCCGGCCCCTGTGCGTACTGCGTGAACATCAAGATCGGCAGTTTGGGCCACCGCTCCACTATCTCGCCAAGGATACCGAGTCCGCGAAATTGGTCGTCACGGTGCTCGCCGAACCGGACATCCAGCAAAACGGCATCGGGTAAGTCCTGCTCGATGGACCATAGCGCGGCAGCCTCGAATTCTTCGCCCAAGGAATAACCCGATTCCGGTTCGACAACGACGGTCTCCCATCCCTCTTGTTCCAGACGGCGTCGGACGGCGCGAAGAATCCCCGACTCGGATTCGTCGTCTACAATCAGTATGTTGCGTCCGGTTTTTATGTTGGCCATGATTGGTGGTTGCCTGGACGTGACGAGTCGGATGGTATCCCGTCTAGTATTGTATACGTGAATGGTATCAAATCATCGGGTATATGTTGTGCGAACTTTCACAGAAGTGCTAGACATGATACGGCCCAGTTGTAGGACTCAGCTATCGTGGGATCTTGGTTGACAATCAAGCGTGCCTGCTTAAAATGGGCGAATATACCCCCCCAACTCTTAAGGAGCGATCTATGATTATCAAATTTGGAAGCCTCTTCGCCGGACACGTGGATTTCGACGATATGGGCTTCGACGCGACCCCAGCCAACGAACGGCGGCTCTCCGACGAGAAATTGGCCACTGTTTTCGACAAAACCGAAGCCATCGTACTCAAGATGGAAGAATTGGGATATGACACGTTTTGGTCGGCGGAACACCACTTCCAGCACGAAGGCTACGAGTGCATCCCCAACCTGTTGATGATGTACGTTCACCTGGCCCACCTGACCAAGAATCTGAAGTTTGGCTGCGGGTTCAACGTCAATCCCATGTGGCACCCCCTGCGACTGGCTGAAGACTACGCAACCGCCGACATCCTGACCGGAGGACGAGTGATCTTCGGTGTCGGCCGCGGCTATCACTCCCGGGAGGTGGACACCTTCGGCGCGCCCAGCACTATCACCGACACCGACGCGAACCGGGAACTGTTCGAAGAACAGACCGAGATCATCATGAAGGCCTTCAACGAAGAGTCGTTCTCCTATAAGGGCAAGTACTACACCCTCCCTCCGGAGGTGCCCTACCGTGGTTATACGTTGAAAGAAATCACGTTGGTTCCACGTCCCCGAACTCTTCCGGTGGAGACTTGGCAGCCCATAGTGAGCGCCAGCCAAAGGGCCATGGATTTCATGGCCAAGCATGGCATCAAGGGAATAATCGGCGGCGGCGCCGCCGCCGGCGGGGCGCAAGACCAGGTCATTACCCAATGGCGCGATACACTAGCCAAGCACGGCCGGGAGACTGAACTTGGCACGGATCTCTGCATCGGCTACAGCACTCACATCGCGGAGACCGAGGAGAAGGCTATCAATGAGGCCCGTCTTTTCTTCGAAGAGAACATGAAGATGTTCGCACCCTTGGGATTCGTGCGTGGGTTGTCCGACGAACAGATCTCCGCCCTCGCTAGCGGCTCCGCAGCCAGGACCGCCAGCCTCCCGACTTTGGAAGACGGAGTCAAGGCGGGTTCGTGGCTCTGCGGCCCGGCGGAGTTGGTCACAGAGAAACTCATGGACGTGCAGTCCCGTTATCCCGGACTGGAACAGATCAACGTCGGTTCCCCCGTTGGCACGCCGCAGGTAGTGATCCTTGAGCAACTGGAACGGTTCGCCAATGAAGTGATGCCGGCGTTCAAGAAATAGGTAACCGCGAAACGCACAAGACTTAACCGAGCTGATCGAAGGCGCTGAATGCTCTTGGAGGCTGCACCATGACTCAGAAGCTAACCGAATCGGAACTGCTGGAGATCGCCCGAAAGTACAGCTTCCGCAGCCGTATCGACTCTAACGCCGTCGCCGGGCCTATCATGGTTTGGGGCCGCGGCTCGGTGGTCCGGGACGTGAACGGCAAAGAATACCTGGACTTCAACTCCGGGCAGATGTGCGGAGCCCTGGGCCACAACCACCCACGCATAGTCCAAGCGCTCCAAGAGAGTTGTGACACCCTGATCCACAGCCACATGAGCATGTTCAACGACCGGGAGATAATCCTGGCCGGACGCCTGGCCGAGATCACCCCGGAGGGCATGGATCGTTCCATGTTCCTGACTTCGGGAAGCGACTCCAACGAGGCGGCCATGGCCATCGCCAAGCGGTTCACCGGCGGCTACGAGGTTGCCAGCCCGGCGGTGAGCTTCCACGGCATGAACGATTCTACCCGGGCGGTCACCTTTTCCGGATGGCACGAGGGCTACGGACCGTACGCGCCGGGCCATTACCCCATCTTGGCGCCCTACGAGTACCGCTGTGAGTATTGCAAGGACCGGGGCGGCTGCAACTATACCTGTCTCAACACCAGCTTTGACCTCCTGGACGCCCAAGCTGACGGACCCCTGGCCGCCGTGATCACGGAGCCGCTGTTTAGCGCCGGCGGCGTCATCGACCTGCCCGATGGTTGGCTCCGGGAATTGAAGCGCAAGTGCGAGGAGCGCGGGGCCTTACTGATCGTCGATGAAGCCCAGACCGGCCTGGCCAAATTGGGTTCCATGTGGGGTTTTGAAAATGAAGGGATAGTGCCGGACATCTTTACCATCTCAAAGCATTTCGGCGGCGGAGTCGCCATCAGCGCAACGATCACCACCGACGAGATCGAAGAGAAGGTCTCGGCCTCCGGGTTAGTGGTGGGGCACTCCCATTCCAACGACCCAATGCCCTGCAACGCTGCTATCGCCAGCATCGACATCATTCTGGAAGAGATGTTGGTTGACGTCTCCCGGCGTATCGGCGCCTACTGGCGGGAGCAAATGGAACGGCTGGCCCGAAAGCACCAGATCATCGGCGACATCCGGGGCCGCGGCCTGCTGCAGGGGATAGAGTTGGTAACAGATCGCCAGACCCGGGAGCCGGCTTACGAGGAGGGCCGTCGCATCGGACGGATGTGCCTGGAAAACGGGCTGATCTTGAGCGTGCGGCGGAAAGGGTCCGTGTTCCGCTTCGTGCCACCCTTCACCACCACCGAAGCCCAATTGGACGAAGCTGCAGACATCTTGGACCACGCCATTACGGCCGTGGTTTAAGATGCGGGGCGATTGCTGGCGCAGTAGTCATCAACTATAATCCTTGAAACCCATCTATCGTCCCGAACCACCTTCGCTGGAGGTCCGATATGGTCAGACTAGGCGGCACCGCCACAGCTTCCCATATGAAAGTCTTTGAGGGACTTGAGACCCTGTTCAAGCGGCAGGGAATTGACCTGGAATGGGTCCTGTATTCCGACTACGACATCATGGTCGACGCCTTCGTGAAAGGAGAGATCGACCTCGCTTGGAACGGCCCTCTGAGTTACGTGAAGATCAAACGGCAGGCGGGCGACGATGTGCGGGTCATCGCCATGCGGGACGTTGACATCAACTTCACCACCCACTTCATCACTGGGACGGACTCTGGAATAGATACCGTGGAAGACCTGAAGGACCGGACATTCGCTTTTGGGACAAGGGCGTCGGTACAGGCAGGGCTCCTGCCTTATTCTTTCCTGAAAGACTCAGGGATAGACCCCCGGAAGGACATAGCTGCCAGTTTCTACGATGATCGAAACTCCGAGACCAAATCCGACGAACGCGACGTGGTGGAGCGGGTCAGCAGCCGGGAGTTCGACGCTGGTGCGGTCAGCGGACGGGTGATGGAAACAATGGCCGAAGACGGCACTCTCCCCAGGGACGCGGTCCGTATCTTCTGGTCCAGTCCTGGATATTCCCACTGCTGTTTCACATCGCAGAGCGACCTGGACCCGAAACTGGCGGCGGACATCGAGTCGGCATTCCTATCGGTTACAGCCGATGACCCAGTTGGAAAAGCGGTTCTGGAAGGCGAGGCCTGCGACAATTTCGTGCGCGGAGTCGACGTTGGCTGGGAATTGATCGAAAAGGCCGCCGAAGCCGAGGGGCTTCTCTATTAGACGCCTGCGCTCATTCTTTTGAGGATGGCCGTATTCGGTATCCCGCCACGGAAGTCAGAGGCCCCATTAGCCGCTCATGGTGAGCCTGTCAATCCACCGCCGGGGCAGGGGTATCGTCCACCACGCACAAGGCTTATGCGCATCCTTCGACAGGTCCGATCCCATCGAGACTCTCGACTTCGGTCGGAGCTCAGGACGAACGGTTTCATTGGCTATTCGTCAGCTAGTGGTGAGCCTACCCCCTAGTCATAGGTCCTACAAATCCTTAGGAATCTTCCGGCTGTTCCGGCGCGTTCCGGAGGATGTCCTCTAGAGTCCGGTCCAATGCCGGGTCCAAAGACACTGATGTCTCGAAGGGCACCAAGTTGAAGTCGTTCTTGGCCCGGTCGATCAACTCTTTGGCCGTGGGATTGGTCTCCGCTATCTTCTCCAGGGTGTCCACTAACTCCTGGGACTCTGCCTCGCCCAAAGCCAACAACTCAGCGAGGTCGATGTCTAGGTCGAACATCGACTTTAACCGCCGCATGATGTCATAAAAGGCACGGTGGTCCCTGTTGATTCCCACCGGGTCGTTGTTCGATGTTAGGAACGGATACATGGGCGCCATCGCCCCCATCCGCAGCATCTCCAGGTCAGGGTGTTCGTAGTGGGCGATGGTCACCAGGGCCATCGCTATGGTGGGGCCGTTGCGGCTCTGGGAGCCGTAGTTGGAGTAGCGCAAACCGTAGTTGTCCAAGTCTGCTTTCATGTCGGCCCGGCTGTAGATGCAACTGACGCTGCGTTCCATGTCCGGAGGGGCGGCGCCGTTATACCCTTCCACGGCGACGATCTTGGGGGAGCCCAGTTCCGACACTGCCTGGAAGAACGCCTGGGCGTACACATCGATGCGGAACCACGGTTCTTGACCCAGGAAGATGATCATTCCATTCCCGGCGTCGTAGAACCGGTTGCGCCGGGTCATGGGCTGAACGGGCAGGCCGTCGTTGTAGGCCACTCTTGGGCGGTAGGTGTCATGGGTGCCCGGCACCTGGAATGGATAACAGAGCTTGGAGACTTCCGGGCCCATCTCGCCGATCTGGGTCGCGCCCAGCTTGCTGATCAGATAACGGGGCAGTCCGCCGGATATCTCGCCGCCGTCTGACCATTGCCGCCGCCAACCGGCAATCAACTGCTTCGCTGCAGGTTTGGATTCAAAGTTCAATAACTCGTCTGCCATTGCCTATCACTCCCCTGTTGCCACGGTCGGCCCGGTAACCGCCGGCGGCACAGGTAGACTCACGAAATCGCGCCTCAGTTTCCAACGGCTTTCATTCTGACAGAGCGCCAAGGCGTTCGCAATCGGGGGGACATCGCGTTACCGGATATAAGCAGACGCGCCATGGGCCGGATAACGCCGCCTTGACACCCCTCTCAGGCTGTTCGTAAGATGGTGGTAAGTTGGTACAGACCGGCTTCCAGCCATGCGCTGGCTTCACGCGCCCCGGTAGCTCAGGGGATAGAGCGGCTGCCTTCTAAGCAGCGGGTCGTGGGTTCGAATCCCACCTGGGGCGCCATCTCTTCTTTTCGTGCCTAATTCTGCTCTTTAAGCTCTTGGACGCCGTTCCCCAGCCAACCTCCCCTTAGGCTTCCCGGAGAGGGGTGGTCGTGTGTACAATTTTCCGAGGCACGGCGGGGCAGGCCCTTGGGAGCCCAGGCCCAAGGTGGTTCCAGGTCTGACAAATTGAGGAGCTAGGATGGCGGATAGTTCGATTCCACTGGCAACCCAGATTATCCAGGGCCGGCCGATAGCCGTGGCTCTCGACGATGATCAGGAGAGGAGATTTCAGAGCCTGGTGAAGGAAACGACGATGATCGACCTCCATCAGCACCCGATGGTGAAGCCGGAAGACCCCAACCAGTTCTTGGAGTACCTGCGCGGCGACAGTTATGCGTGGGGCTACGAGGCGGTACGTCACGGAGGTTTCACCGCAGTCGGGACAGCCAATGTCTACAGGGGCATGGCGAACACCGACGAGATGTCCTTCATCCGGTTCAAAGATCTCATAGACGAGATCAGGATGATGTTGTCGGACATCGGCCGTCATGACGAGGTAGTCAAAGTCAGCAACGCCGACGAGATCGAGGATGCAAAGCGGAACGGCAAGGTGGGTTTCTTGCCTACAGTGGAGCACCTGGCCATCGGCAACGAATCGAAACGTGTGGATGAGCTCTACGACTCCGGCATTAGGCTGGCGGGGCTAACCTACCGGCGCAAGAACTACATCGGAGACGGCCACCTAGAGCGCAACGACGGCGGGCTAAGCACGTTCGGTATCGAGGTCGTCCAGAGGATGAACGAGCTCGGTATGGTGGTCGACCTGTCGCACGCGTCTTTTCGCACGGCGATGGACGCCATCGAGTTCTCCGAGGCCCCGGTCGCCTTCAGCCACGACGGGTCATACACCCTCGGCCAGCAACAGGGTGGCGGCGAATACGCTGCTGGGCGGCTAAGGCGGGACGAAGAGTTGATAGCCTGCGCGCAAAAGGGCGGCATCGTCGGTGTCACCGTTCAACCGTCGGTGATCAGTAGCTGGGGATCCACCCTGAGCATCGACCTCCTGCTGGACCATTACGATTATATGGTGAATCTGTTGGGTATCGACCACGTGGCCATCGGGACAGATTCCTCCATTGATGTGAGAAGCTCAGGCTTTATTTGGGGGGTCGAGTCCCCCGCCCAAGGGAAGAATATCATCCGCGGGCTGATCAGCCGCGGCTACTCCGACGTCGACATCATCAAGATCACCGGCGGCAACGCCCTGGCGTTTTTCCGCAGGGTCATGGGCGGATAGTCCGGTCCTCTCTACTAGTGTCGCATCCAATAACCCCCGTGATCGCGTTCCAGATCTACAGGCTACTTAATATTCCGACCGGTTTGTTGCCCGAATATTGTCCCCGGTGTAGTATCTCCGGAGCGTTCACCTTTTAGGGATTCGATGACATCTGAAAGATCCTAGGCGATAAAAAATCCGGTAAGAAACTTCAATGAGGGGAGATCCATGAAATATGACGTTATTATCGTAGGCGGGGGAGCGGCCGGGTCAGTGCTGGCTGGCAGATTGGCCGAAAACCCGAAGACCTCCATTCTGCTGTTGGAAGCCGGGCCGGACTACCCCAGTACAGATCAGCTTCCGGACGAGATAAAGTTCGGCAACACAAGTTATGCAGAATCTCCTGAATCGGAGCACAACTGGGCCCTGCGAGGGACGCTCACTGAAGAGCAAGGGGAGACCCACGTGGCCCAGGGCAAGGTGATCGGCGGGGGATCGTCCATCAATGGCCAGGCTATGCAGAGGGGGTTGCCCGAGGATTTCGACTCCTGGGCCGCTATGGGCAATGATGAGTGGTCCTATGACAAGGTCCTGCCGTTCTTCAGGAAATCCGAACACGACCTCGACATTCGGGATGATTTTCACGGGACCGACGGCCCGATACCGGTGAGGCGCCGTCAAACAGGTGATTGGCCAGATATACAAAAGGCCTTCCATTCAGCCTGTTTGAGTGAGGGCTACGGTGCGGTTCAAGATACCAACGGCCCGAACCCAGCCGGGGTCGGCGTGTGGCCGTCCAACAACCTGGACGGCTGGAGGATGAGTGCTGCTATCACCCACCTAAATCCCATGCGCCACTGTCTTAACCTTACTGTGAGAGGCGGGGTTTTCGTCAGGAAGGTGTTGTTCGAGGACCGAAAGGCCGTTGGCGTGGAAGTAGAAAGCGGAGGCGAGGTCTTCAACGTTGAAGCAAACCGTGTTGTGTTGAGCGCCGGCGCACTCAAGTCGCCGCACCTGCTCATGCTATCTGGAATCGGTTCCAAGGAACAACTTGAGCAATTCGGAATCCCGGTGATTCTTGATCTTCCAGGGGTCGGGCAAAACCTTATGAACCATCTAAGCGCCCAGGTTACTTTTAAGGTCAAAGATGGTCTCTCCCTCCATGGCGATTTCGATGCGGTGCACTTCGGTCTGCACTACACGTCCGACGGGTCGAGCGAAGTCAACGACATGTTGCTGAGGACCACCCCAATGGTCGACGAACGGCCGGAACGCGTCCCCGGTTTTCGGACCAAGTTCTTAAACGACGACGTCCCCGCTGAGCGCGTGGCGAGACTCTCGGTCACTCTCGGGTTGCCCGATGGGTCGGGATACGTCAGGCTTGCGTCCGCTGATCCCTCGGAGCAGCCCACCTTTAACTATTGTTATCTCCAGAATCCAAACGACCGTCGCCGGGTGCGGGAAGGTATGCGAAAGGCGGTTGGATTCCTTGAATCCGATGCATATAAAGATGTGTGCGATTACCGTCTCCATCCCTCGGATGACATCTTGGCTGACGACGACGCTTTGGACCTGTACGTCCGCCAAACCGTCGGATCAGCCAGGCACGTGTCCGGGACGTGCAAGATGGGGCCCGATTCAGACCCGATGGCAGTCGTTGATCAATACTGCAACGTCAAGGGCGTTACTGGGTTGTCCGTGGTCGATGCGTCCGTGAAACCGAAGATCACAAGGTCAGGTGGTAGCCATGCCACGGTCCTCATGATGGGAGAGCGCTCCGTCGAGTGGCTCGCGCCGGCATAACCCCGCCTCATTCAGGGCCATTTCGGTGTTTGGTGCACGGTACTGTTCGACGCTGATGCGCCGTTAGGTTCGCTCTACCGCGATTCCAACCGAATCTGACCGAACGGTTAAAAACTCTTTACAAAAGGAAAGTAGAAGAATGCCCCCACCGGACCGGTACAACACTGGATACAACTTCGGGGTTGGCGGCGCGGTCGTTAAAGACGGCCGATTACTGCTGGTTCGCCGGGCGTCTCGCCGGGGCCGAGGTAACTGGCAGATACCCGGCGGGTTCGTCGAGCAAAACGAGACGATGGAGCTAGCCGTGGTCCGTGAGGTGGAGGAAGAAGCCGGTGTCACGGCCACGGTTCAGGGCGTTTTGGGTATCAGGAACCGGTACGACGAGGAAGGAGGCAACAGTACCTACGTCGTGATGCTGTTGAGTCCTAAGTCCGGCGAACCTACTCCTGACATGACAGAGGTAGACATGGCCGAGTATTTCAGCCTGGCAGAGATTCAGGCCCTGGAGCAGATATCCCCTATAAACGTTGAGGTCGCGAAACGGGCGCTGGCTCAAGACCATCGCTTGCTGTGTGCTCAGACAGTTGAACAAGCGGGCCGAGGGACGTACACCCTGTTTATCGGGTGAGGGTAACCACGGCCTTCATTTCTGCCAGGACGATAACCGTGCATTTCCTTAGGCGATCCCAGACATGAACCACAGCGCTCAACTCTGCAATATCTACTAACGTGCGCTGGTCGATATCGTCCGTTCCCTACGCCGGTCCTGCATGGTTGTCGGGACGATGGTTCGTGAGAAACGGCCCGTTGGAAATCCGGTGCTGCCACTCGCAGAGATTTTGAGAAGCTCCCGATTGGGTCCTCGATCACGTACGATGTCAAGAGCCATCCCAGCGGTGGTTCCGGAAATGAGGACCAGCCGGCTGTCGACCTCATCATCGTCTAGACCGTTTGCTATCAAGACCAGCATGTCCACGCTCACGAGCCGGTCGCGGACCTGGTAAAAGACATCCCCCGTAACGGTGTGCAAGAAAAACCACTCTTCTAATTCTTCGGGAGACGGGAACCCGGCGCCGGGTTTCGATATCGCCGCCTCGGTGTAAAAGGCCCTGACGTCGGCGGCGATGTAACGCAACAACTGAGGCATCGGATGCGCATAACCTTCCGGTACCGTCATGCGGGCATCCAAGGCGAATTCTGCCAAGATGCCGAGCATCTCGGGAATCGAATTTGCGTCTCTGCCGCTCGTCCCAAAGGTTGTCCGGCCCCTCGCCCGTAGACCCTCGTCGAACCACGGCATCAAAAGCTGGGCTTCTGTGCGCATTTGTGCGTTAAGCGATTCCAACTCGTTCTTTGGCTCAATGTCGGGGAAAGTTACCGGGCAAGACCAGACCTCTTCGAGGGCAAAATCGTCTTCGACATCGTCGGGATATTCGACCAGAGCGGGAGCAGTGAGTTGGTTAACTAATCCCAACGTCTGGCGCAGTACATCCAATTGCACATCCGGACGGTTGGGCGGACCCAGCGGCCTGCCGAACGGGAATGGCACCCATAACGCCCTGGGCGGCCGTATCTTTTCCGTGACTGGCCAAATCAGGCTTATCTGGGCCGTCGCGATACCGGCGCCGCCATCCTCCACGGGCCGCTCTATGTATTGGGAAAGCACGCTCACGGCGTAGGTGAAGCCGGGTCAAACAGGTATGAGGATGACCAAGTTGACGTTGTCTCCAATCAGAAGTCGCGACACTTCTTTCGCTGCGGGTTCCATGAGTTGCGGAGCGGTCGACCCCATGAATGAGTAATGCCAGTCCGCGACAGAGCCTATCTCCAGCGATTCGACCAGGGTCCTCAGGTGGTCCAAGGGAAAACATACGTTTACATCTTGCTGGTAGGCGCTACGGTCGAAATTGGTGCTGGAGTGGGTCATCGCCAGGTCTTGGTAGTCGATGTCTCCGGGAATGACTCTGTAGTCCCCCACGTGACCCGTGAATGGACGGTCGTCGGACCGGTGTAGGGCAGCCGTCGTTACGATGGCAACCCGGGCGTCTGCCAGCTCCGGAGCTTCAGCCCATGGAGTCTCCTCGAAAGGCGCCGTGTATCTACCGGCTAGGCGCTCCTCGAAGCTAGCCCTTTCCCTCGGATGAATATCTTCCCAACGGACCATTAGTGATGCCTCTTTGTTGTGCTTGAATCAAAGTCGACTGGCGGTAGTAGGGACGAGAGCCCGTCAATCACCGGTACATCTGGACCATTCTATATTCAAAGGCAACGCGATTCTTCTTCAGTCATCATGCCACCATGGCGACAATTCGATACGAACCGGTAAATTCTGAGGGGCATAAAAGCCCTTTGGCATCCCCATGCCAATGACCGATTTTGGGCTATAGTGTAACGAATCCATTTAAGGAGCCGAATTAGTGGCAAACAAGATTCGCTTGGGGTTTGTGGGAGCTAACGTCAACTCGGGATGGTCATCCCAGTCGCACTACCCGGCTCTATTGGCCAGTCCGGATGTTGAGCTAACCGCAGTCTGCACCTCCAGGCCCGAAAGCGCGGAAGAGGCGCGAAAGGCGTTTGGAGCAAAACTAGCGTTCCACGATTTCCGGGAAATGGCGGTGTCGCCGGAGATCGACGCAGTAGCCGTCGTGGTGCGGGTGCCTTTGCACTATGAGCCAACCAAGGCTGCCATCGAAGCCGGCAAGCACGTCTTCACGGAGTGGCCTTTGGGCCGGACCACTGCCGAGGCCGAAGAACTGGCGGCGCTGGCCAAGGCAAAAGGGGTCCAGACGGCCGTGGGTCTGCAGTCCCGGGTTAGCCCCGCATTGCTGTATATCAAGGAACTGATCGACGATGGCTATGTGGGTGAAGTGCTGTCCTGCCACGTAACTACGATGCGTGATGGCTCGTTGGAACGTCATTCCAGCCGCAATTGGAACCTGGATATCAGCCAAGGAGCGAATACACTGACCATCGCCAACGGGCACGTTATCGACGCCTTGCGCTTCGTGTTGGGGGATTTCAAGCGGGTGGCGTGCATGGTCACGACCCAGGTCCAGAAGATGTACGAGACCGACACTCAAAAGTATATAGATGTCACTTCCCCGGACAACGTCCGAGTGTCCGGACAACTCGTGCGCGGCGCGGCCGCGACTGTTAGTGTCGGAGCGGTACCCTGGGCTGGTAGCGGCTTCCGCATGGAGATCTATGGCCGGGAAGGGACCCTGATCACAACCGGGAGCGTCTCGTCACAGCGCGGTGAGATGCTGCGAGTTCAAAGTGCAAAGGGCAGCAACGAGTTAAAAGATCTGGCCCTCCCGGAGCGATATTTCTATGTCCCGGAAGACTTTCCTCGCGGTGACCCGTTTAACGTCGGGCAGTTGTATACACTGTTCGCCGAGGCGATCCGAACTGGGGAGAACCGTCTGCCAACGTTTGACACCGCGGTTGAACTCCACCGGTTTATCGACACGATCAAAAAGGCGTCAGACACGGGCCAAGAGCAAGCTGTCGCCTGAGGCGGCTCTATGGAGTGGGCCAAGATTCCTAGCCGATGTTCAGTTGGGCATGCCTTCCATGTCGATGGTGACGTAATACTGCTTGTCGCCCAGGCCCTTGACCCTTGCCCAAAACTCTTCTCCGGCGGCGAGACCGGTTGCCGTTCGCCCGGATGTTTCCCGGTAGATATTCCAGGAATCCGGGTGTAATTCGCGGCACTCGGCAAAGATCGCATCGGCTTCGTCAGCGCGGCCGTTCCGTTTCAGGTATTGTCCCAACTGGAATTTCGCGTGGGCCGTGGCGATTTCCGTCGTCATTGCCGGCACACGGTTCCTCGCTTCGACAGGATTGAACAAGTGCGGACTGGCTTTGCCATTTACCGCCCAGTCCTTCACGGCTTGGATGTATATCGATTTTGCACGGGCGGCACGTTCGGCCACCTCCGGTTTATACCCAGGAATCGCTTGGTCATATTCCTTCACGACATCCAGAGAGCCGCCCGTCTCAACCGGGCGAACGACCCGCCCTGTTTCATCGATCCAAACGGCCTGAGGCACGTTGAACATGTTGTACAACGAAGAGAGCAAGTGATTTTGATCGATCAGGGTGATGAAATCGTGTGAGACTGCCTCGATCCATGGCCGGGCCGCCTCGATATCGGCATCCATTGCCACCGACAAGATCATGAAATCTTCGTTCTTTATGGTCTCAAACATCGTCTGCCAACCTGGCAGGTCATTCCGGCATCCTCACCAAGACGCCCAGGTGATCAACAAGACGCGTTTCCCCCGAAAGTCGCTCAACGAATGCAGATTGTCATCGAAATCGGGCAGCGTGAAATCGGGTGCCTCAAGACTAACCAATGCATCGTTGCGCAGGTTAGCGCCCTCGCCGAGCAGCCATACATCTGCGGCCTCGCTTCGGACCACCGGCCGGCCCATCAATTCCCAAAAAGCCGACACATTGATGGCGTCGTCCTTAACAAACTTATCGGCCTCACCCAAAGGCGTGGGCACACACATATCATCCTTGCAGAACCCTTCCGGTTTCATCGACCAACCTGTGATCGCGGCCGTATCAGATGCGCTGAGCCATAGCTCATCATTAGAGTGTGATTCGCCTGGACTCCCTGCTACCTCATCGGCGCTCGTCTCTGTTAAAACAGTAACCATTCGTTTCCTACCTCTTCGTTTATCGGCCTTATTGTATGCCATCCCGGCCGGCCTAACCTGACTGCCCCGTAGTATAATCCGTGCCTCATCGAGCTAACCTAAGGGACGAACTTCATGCAGATCGGGATGTTCTATCAGATACAGGTCCCCAAGCCTTGGTCATCCACCAGCGACTTTGACCGCCATTGGGAGATGTTGGAACAGGTGGCCTTGGCTGATGAACTGGGTTTCCACAGCGTATGGCTGGCCGATCATCAGTTCCGCACTGAGTGGTCGCACTCCAGCGCACCGGACGTTACGCTGGCGGCGATCAGCCAGCGGACTTCTCGCATCAGGCTCGGTATCGCCGTTGCCGTGCCTCCGGTGCAGCACCCTTTGCACATCGCCGCCCGGATGGCCACCCTGGACATCTTTAGCAACGGTAGGGTTGACCTCGGCGTGGGTCGCTCCGGCTACCCGTTGCAGATGGCGGCCTTTGGCGTCAACCTGGAAAACGCCACCGGCATGGTGGATGAAGCGTTGGAGATCATTCCCAAAGCCTGGACTGAAGGGACGTTTTCTTACCAAGGGAAATACTTCGATATTCCGCCTAGGGAAGTCCACCCCAAGCCGGTCCAATCTCCCCATCCGCCGATCTGGCTAGGGTGTAGCCGCGAAGAGACCTTCCGAAAAGCGGGTGAGCAAGGCTTGGGATGTCTGGCTATGTCCAGCGGTGGCCCGGAACGTCTGACTCAGTTAGTGGATTCCTATCGCAAGGGCATTCGGGATGCCGCTCCCGTGAGCAAAGTGATCACAGACCGGGTCTCCATCAGCACTTTGGCGATCTGCGCTGAAAGCCGGAAAAAAGCCCAGGAGAGGGGCGCTGAAATACTAGATTGGTACCGGCGTCAGCAGGACCTCCGCCACGACAGGGTCTGGCAGGCGCACGACCCAACCAGCGTGCCGACCGACTACCAGTGGCACTACCAACGTTCGGCCTCCACGGAGACAGCCAAGCGGGATGAAACTTCTTCACTGGACCTGATTAAAGAGGGACGATACTGCATCGGCGACCCCGATGACTGCCTGCGTTTCTTGGAGCGATACGTTCCCACGGGCGTGGATGAGATTATGCCGTTATTCCAGATCGGGCCCATGGCTAACGAGGAAGTAACAGAGACTCTACGGTTGTTCGGCAAACACGTTATCCCTCATTTTGAGAAGACTGACCGTGCCGAGGCTGGCACCCCATGACCGGAGCGATACTTTGAGGCGAAACACAGACCACATCCTTGTTTCACAAGCCGGTAATCTACTCCGGCCGAAATACCTAGACGAGTTGATCGCAGGAGGGTTAAGTCTGGAAGCTTCGACCGGACCGGAGTATCGCCACCGCTTACCCCGGGCAGTCAAAGAGATCGTAGATCAGCAGATTACCCTCGGAGTGGATATCGTCAACGACGGCGATTATTCCAAGGCCGGTAGTTACGGCGGATACCTGATGGATCGGGTCAAGGGCTACACCATAGAACCGGTAGGGGAATCGCCGGACCCCGCCCGGCCAGCAAAAAGAGCAGGCACGTCTGAGCGTGACCGCCGGGAATTCCCAGGCTTTTAAGACTCTGGTTCGCCGGGTCCGGTGGTCCGATACGTCCAGGGTTCGCCACCCCGCAGGGATTCAGGTCTCCCAACCAGCGGGGAACGCGAGTGTGCACGTCGGCAGTTACCTACACCGGCGGGGAGGCTATCCAGGCAGATATCGCCAATCTCAAAGCGGCGATTCAGGGCAAGGATGTGGACGGGTATACTGCGGCCCTGGGGGCCCCTCAGTTTGGGGGCAGCCGTACACAATGGACATTACGGCAGCGAAGAAGAGTACATGATGGCGGTGGCGGAAGCATGCCGTGAGGAATACAAGGCCATCACCGATGCCGATCTCATCGTACAGGTGGACGAACCGGAGTTCTGCACGACATGGACCTTTTACCCCGATTGGACGGTAGATGAGCTGCGGAAGTACCTGAGCTTCAGTGTTGAAGTCATCAATCACTCCATCGCGGAGCTGCCCGAAGACCTCATCCGATTCCACACCTGCTGGGGCAGCGGCCACCGCCCGCACATAAATGACATCGAACTCAAGCACATCGTCGATCTGATAATCAAGATCAACGCTCGGCAATACAACATCGAAGCGGCTAACGTCAGACACGAGCATGAATACCATGTTTGGGAAGAATTGAAGCTGCCGGACGGAAAAATGCTCATGCCGGGAGTGATCTCACACTCAACCGATCTCGTTGAACACCCTGAACTGGTCGCCGAACGAATCGTCAGGTGCGCAAGCATAGTGGGGCGCGAAAACGTCCAAACCAGCACCGATTGTGGCATCGGTTCCCGCGTCGGACAAGAAGAGGTCGTTTGGGCCAAATTGCGTGCCATGTCTGAGGGTGCAAAACTGGCCAGCGAGCGGCTGTGGTAGCGGAATCCTTGAGACGTAATCTACAGCGCGGTCTCTGGAAACAGCTCCTCTGGGCTGACCACCCGGGGCGCAAGTCCTTGGTCCACCACGTATTGGGCGAGTGCCTCCAAAGAGGGACGGTTGGAAGCCACGCCATAAGACCAATAATCGGACCCAAATGTCTTCCAGGTTTCCTCCAGGTGGTCGATAAGAAAGGAGAGGGTCAGGGCCAATGCGTCGGTGTCGTAGAGACAGTCAACTGCCAGTTCCTTGGCTTCTGTGGAGGCGTCGAACAGACTCGACGCCACCCCGGGGTGTTCCCGGTGTACGTCCTCGCGGACGACCACTGTGTACATGATGGGGAAGATCCCGGTCCGCCGGTAGTAGTCTTGTTCCACCTCTTTGAAATTGGGAAAGAGTCGAGCGATCTTCGGTGAGCCGTTCAGAAAAAGGTTGGGGATGTAGGTGGCGAAAAGTGCGTCCAGTTCACCCGCGGTCAGCATCCCTTCCAAGGTCTCGCCTTCGGGTATGAATTCCAGGTTAATATCGGCGGGTAAGTCCAAGGGGACCAGTGGCGCGGGGGCAGGAGTATCCTGGCCGCCCATGAACCAGGATATTTCCGTTGGCCCCACCCCATACTCGTGCTGGACCAGCCCCTTAATGAAAACCCCGGCGGTGGAACTGTACTGGGGAAGCCCGACCCGTTCTCCCCGCAGATCGGCCGGCTGGCTGATCCCCGCTTCTGGCCGAACGTAGATACAGTCGTGCCGGAATATCTTCGAAAGCATCACCGGGATGGCCACGAACGGGCACCTGTCCCGAGCTTTTAAGATCACTTAAGACGCCAGAGACATCTCCGCGGAGTGGAATTCTTGGTTCTGGAGCATGCGGGGAAAGATCTCGCGCGGACGCAGGACGGATATCTTGGGGTTGATATCTTCGGGCCGCACCCTTCCGTCCATCAGCGGCCGGGTCCGGTCATAATCCCAGAATGCGATGTCGAGGTCTAGGTTTGGCATATCACAGTCTCTGGTCTGCGCGGTTAGGCAATAGAGTACCAAACAAATCCTTAAGCCAGGTGCCGTTGATCTACGGCGGAATCTCAGGGCCCACGCGGCTCGGTCTTATTGGTATCATTACAACCGGAAATAGGACTAAGGAGAGATTCCATGGATGTCGGAATGATGTTGATCTTCTCGAGCTACGGCTGGGAAGAGGGGTCGGACGGCCAGATGTGGGACGAGGAACTGCGCCTTGGCGAAGTCGC
>Ga0208113_1000555_pt1 | contig 18655 bp, 17 predicted proteins | sample Knorr_S7_td_NADW_FD_185598 | JGI IMG/M metagenome (GOLD analysis project Ga0208113, IMG submission 185598) | Marine microbial communities from Southern Atlantic Ocean transect - Knorr_S7_td_NADW_ad_2505m_LV_A (SPAdes) (version 2) | ecosystem: Environmental > Aquatic > Marine > Oceanic | place...
TTTCACCAATTCAGCCAGTGAGGCTCCCCTGATGTTGTAATAGGCTTGAACTCGCTGCTCCGCGCCGCCTAGCAACTGCGCTACGGGCAGCTCTGACACCTTTCCCGCTATATCCCATAGGCAGTTATCGAATCCGCCGAACCATGCCGGGTCATAGAACCGGGCCACCGAACGCAGTTTTGAGTAAAGACGCTCTCTATTAAGAGGGTTCTCCCCGATGGCTAATTGCCTTAAATGAGCCAGTTGCTGCGGGTTCATCTCCGTGTATCGCCAGTCTCCAACCGTGCATACGCCGTCGACGCCTTCATCTGTCCTGACGTGGATTACCTGCACTGGAACCAAGTTGCGTGATGAGCCGGTGCCCTTTCCACTTTCTGACGCAGCGTCCAACAACCGAACTGTTGACTGATACATCGGCAACTCGAACACGGATATTTCAATCGAGTCAATTTTCATGTAGCGTCCCTAACTCTGCCTATCCCGACGATCTTTATGCTTCCCAGGGGCTAGTCTATCCCGTTAGGAAGGAAAGGTCATTTACCGCCTGAAATCCAAGTAGGACTGGAGGAATACAGCCGCCGCCGAAGCGTCTAGGTGGCCCCGATCCTGATTGCGGTCCCCTGATGGGCGGCGTTTTGATTCGTTGAGCATGCGCTGGGCTTGAACGGTGGAGTACCGTTCGTCGACGGTCTCGATGGGCAAACCTGTGCGGTCGGATAGCTCTGAGATAAAGTCGCGAACCTGTCTCGCCTGATATCCCAATCTGCCAGCCAGAGTAACAGGCATGCCGACGATGATCGCCTCGACGTCGTTCTCTTGAGCGAGACTAATTATCTCGTCGAACTCCGATGGCCGAGCGTCGAGCCTGTCTACCGCCGTCAGCGGCGTTGCCAGCAGGCCCGTTGGGTCAGAGAGGGCGACGCCGATTCGACGGTCGCCCACATCAAGGGCCATTATCCTCAAGAGCTTAACGACTCTCTCACGAGGCCCGACACCAACTCCAGCGCGTCGTCGAGCTTGCTGGCGTCTCGACCTCCGGCCTGGGCAACATCTGGTCGTCCACCTCCTCCGCCGCCGATAGCTTTAGCGGCGCCACGAGCGATGTCCGAAGCGTTGAGGCCACGCTCAACCAGGTCGCTGGTGACCATCGAAATGAGAATTGGCCTGTCGTTTATCACCGATCCAAGCACAACCACTCCGCTTCCCAATTTGTCCCTCAGCCAGTCGCCCACCTCTCTTAGGGAGTCGGCATTGGCGGCTGTGACGCGAGTCGCCAGCACGGTCACGCCGTCGACTTGTTGGGCCGAGTCCAACAGACTTTCGGCAGATTGGAGGGTCAGCTTGCGCTCCATATTTTCTCGTTCCCGCTGAAGCTCTGAGAGTTCGTCCATCAGGCTCTGAACTCGTTCCTCGGTTTCCTGGGGAGTCGTCGAGAGAGTGCGAGCCAGCCTGTCCTCACGATGGAAGCGCTCCCAGACCAACCGCTCGGCGGCTCGTCCGCTGATAGCCTCGATGCGGCGCATGCCCGCCCCAATGGATGACTCGCCCAGCACATAGACCGCCCCAACCTCGCCAGTAAGCTGCACGTGAGTGCCGCCGCAAACCTCGAAGCTGAAGGTGTCGCCGTTGGCAATCTCGACCAGCCGAACGGTGTCGCCGTACTTGTCTCCAAAGAACGCCAGCGCGCCTCGGCGGATGGCCGACTGGTAGGTGTCTTCGTCTTTCAGGATGCGGGCGTTCTGCCGGACCTTCTCGTTGACCAGAAGCTGGACTTGCCACATCTCTTCGTCGGTGACAGCCTGGACGTGGGTGAAGTCGAAACGCAACCGGTCCGGAGCCACATAGGAGCCGGCCTGGCGGACGTGAGCGCCGAGCACCTGCCGCAGAGCGGCGTGGAGCATGTGAGTTGCCGTGTGATTGCGTGCTGTGTCCTCGCGACGCACCGGGTCAACGTAGGCGTCTACCGAATCGCCCATGTTCATCGTGCCCTGGGTCACCTTGCCGAACTGAATGATCAGGCCAGGCATGACCTCCTGAGTGTCGTTGATTTCGATTCGACCCTCCGATCCGACTATCTCGCCGGAGTCGCCAATCTGGCCTCCGCCCTCGGCGTAGAACGGGGTCTGGACCAGGGCGATCTCGACCTCCTGGCCTTCGGTCACCTGACCGACGGTCTCGTTATCAGCGATCAGCCCGACAACGATGGACGAAGCCGTAGTCTGCTCATATCCCAAGAATCGTGTGCCGCCGATGCCCAGGCTCTCGTAGACCCGAATCTTGGCGCGGTCGTCGCCGAACTTTGCTGTGGCGCGGGCGCGGGCGCGCTGGGCTTCCATAGCCCGCTCGAAGCCCTCCATATCCACCTCGACGCCGTGCTCCCGTGCTATCTCCTGGGTCATCTCCACGGGGAATCCATGAGTGTCCCATAGCTGGAACACGGTCTCTCCAGCGAGACTGTCCTGGCCTTCCATCGCGTCCATGAGAATAGCGTTGCCATTGAGGAACGCCTGCTGAAACCGGTCTTCTTCAAGCCTCAACACTGTCAGGATGAACTCTCTGTTGTTCACCAACTCTGGGTACATCTCGCCCATCTTGGCGATGGCAGCCTCGGCTATCTCGCCCAGGAAGTTGCCCTCAAGGCCAATGCGGCGCCCGTATCGGATAGCCCTGCGAATAACCCGACGCAGGACGTAGCCCCGACCCTCGTTGCCTGGAACCACGCCGTCGGCAATCAGGAACGTGACGCTGCGGCCATGTTCGACGACGGTGCGGATGCCGTAATCGGTGTCGCGATCCGTGCCGTACTTCCTGCCGCTGATCTCCTCGGTTTTTTGCACCATCGGTTGGAACAGGTCGGTCTCGTACATGGTCTCCGCGCGCTGCATCACCCGCACCAGACGCTCGAATCCCATCCCCGTGTCCACTCCGGTGCTGGGCAGGTTGGTGCGTGTGCCGTCCAGATGATGGTAGAACTGCATGAACACGAGGTTCCAAATCTCGACGAATCGATTGCACTCGTCGCCGTGCTCATTCATCACATTCGTGCAGTTGGGAGCGCAATCTGACTGAAGGCAGCCCTTGTCCGTTCCGAGATCGTAGTGAATCTCAGAAGACGGGCCACAGGGGCCTTCAAGGCCGGCAGGCCCCCACCAGTTATCCTCGTCGCCGTGACGGGAGATTCGCTCGTCAGGGAATCCTGCATCCAGCCATAGCTGTCTTGCCTCGTCGTCGTCCAGGTAGATGGTGGCGTGCAGGCGGTCCACAGGCAAGCCCATGTTCTGGGTCATGAACTCCAGCGCGAAGGAAATCGCCCCTTCCTTGAAATAGTCTCCGATGCTGAAGTTGCCCAGCATTTCGAATAGGGTATTGTGAGTCGCGTCGCCTACGATGTCGATATCTGGCGTCCTAAAGGATTTCTGAGAGGACGTCAAACGTCGGTTCGGCGGCGCTGTCTCGCCCGCGAAGTAAGACTTGAACTGGACCATGCCCGCTGTGGTCAAGAGGAGTGTTGGGTCCCCAACCGGAATCAGGGACGAGCTCGCCACGCGCAGGTGGCCCTTGCTCTCGAAGAAGCTAAGAAATTCCTCTCGAATACGTTCACTGGTCCAGTCTGATGTCGTCATAGCGGTGCCCTTAACCTCTGCATGTTGGGGGTTCCCTCTCCGGCGGTGCTTGGTGGAATGGTCTCAATGAGGCCGTTGCATACACCTACGCGTCGATAATTGATGTCTGATTTTACGGGGCAGGTATGGGGGTGTCAATTTCACGAATCGCAGTGGTTAGACGACGATTGTATGAAAGCGGCTTAGGCGATAAACTCAATATGATGGTCGAATGGGTTCATAGGAATTATTTGAGGCGACAAAATGAAAATCGAGTCGATGGAGCAATCACTCGCATCTGATGAGTTCAAAAAAGAACAAGAAGAGCTGCAAGCAGTGATAAAATCCATTGTTGGAAAATATGACACACTCACGCGGCCGTCCAAACCGTTCAAATAAGTAAGACAGGAAATGAGCAAGAAGCTCAAAGGAATATCGGTGAGTCAGATGATTATCGATTTCAGTTCTTGCGGCATTGGAACTCGAGTCCGCGTTGATGAGACTTGTGAGGGGCGGGCGAATATCCGAATCAGAGATGCGTGTCATGCTAACCGAGTTTGGGTCACACAGACCATTTTTCTCGATAATGTTGTCAGTAGATAACCTGCTGATGGACGAAGCCGGAGAATTATTGGAGAAATCCGTCCTGAGGACTCTGGGCGCAATTCACTTCGCGTCGGCATTGAGACTCAAGACGTTAGCCGGTAGAACCAACGAAAGTAGGGTTGTCGTTACCAGCGATCTCGAATTGGTGAACGCATGGGACGAAGAAGGGCTAGTAGTGAATAACCCAACAAATGGTGTGGCGTTAGAGCAGATTCGGAATCTATCGTCCGGGTAGAACGATTCTACCCACTCAGAGGCGCAGAGCCGAGCCGCTCGTACACGGCTCCAGTGGGCGTCAGTGTGCTTCGCATGAGGCTAATGGAGTCCACGGGTATGCTCAGGCTTTCGTCCAGATTAGTGTCTAACAGCGTTTGAGCGACCTTCTGGCCTTCCTCCTCCGATGCGCCGCCTCGGATGCGACCCAGGGTCAGATGAGGATTGTATTCACGTCTCTCCGCCTCGACTCCCAGACCTTCCACAGCCTTCTCTATGGACTGCTGAAGCGTCCTGAGAGACTCCATCTCGCCATCAACTCCCGCCCAAAGCACCCTCGGACGCTGGAAATTTGGAAACGCGCCTGTCTCTCCAAAGTGAAGTTTGAAGGGTTGAACCTCCTGGGCGGCCTTTTTCATAGCTACAATTACCGGCTCTATCTGGCTGATCTCGATGTCACCGAGAAATTTCAGCGTCAGATGGATGCCTTCGGGTCTCACCGTTCGGAGGTTACGTATTCCGGCTTCTCGGATGTGGGTGGCAGCCCTGCGCAGGTCATCCACGACCGGATCGGGCAGTTCGACGGCTATGAAGGCTCGCATTGTTTCGGTCATCGTTCGGTGGTCGTCTCCTCTAATAATACCCTTAGTTGATAGTACCAGCCCACAAGGTCGTTCATCGAATAGACCGCGTTGGCTGGGCTGGGATTAGGAACGAGAAACACCGTCGATTCGCCGATGGGACGGTCCTGACCCCCCAACTCTGGGCGCAGTTCGACTCCCTCAGCATATTTCAAGAAATTTCGGTAGGCCACCGAGCCGTGGAAGCATACGACTTTCGGAGCGTATCGCTCCAGCTTGTCTTTGAGAACAGGCGCCCACTCCCGAAAGTCCGCCACCCGCAGGTCGGAGGCTCCGGCGGATGGCCGCTTCACAACGTCGGTGAATCCGATACCCTGCTCAAGGGCCAGGTGATCGGTCTCCGCCTCCAGTGGCGGGTCGAATATCCCTGCCGAGTTCACCGCTTTCCAGAACCTGTTACGAGGGGACGCGAAGTAATGCCCGTCGCGCACCGAGGTCAGGCCTGGGTTCAGACCGACGAACACCAGGTCAAGGCCAGTGGCCAGGTAGTCAGATAGCGTCTCCAAATTGTGGGTCATGAGTTTCGATTCATGCTTGCTGATTTACCTTCAACTATATCTGAAAACTGAGGAAGGGTTCGAAAGCCTCATTCATTGTCACAACTTGCATTGACTACCAGGTTTCTGCACGGTATATTCGCCTTATGATCATTGGACTTTTATCAGACACTCACCTGCCAAACCTTATCCGAGATTTAGACGAGCTAGGCCCAGAGACAGTGGAGTTTTTCAAGAGCGTTGACCTCATCTTCCACGGCGGAGACCTGACCACTCCGCGGGTGCTGGACTGGTTGGAGCAGTTCGCGCCGGTGGTATGCTCCACAGGCAACAACGACCCGATCCCCGACCCTCGCTCAGAAGAGGTTCAGACTCTAGAGATCGAGGGCTGGCGCATAGGCATGATCCACAGCCTGGAGGGCCAGTTCCGGCCCACCGAACAGCTTCAGGCATACTTCCCCGAGCCGGTGGACATCATGATCGCCGGGCACACACATCAAGAACGGCTGGAGCATCGCGAGGGTGTGACGCTAATCAACAGCGGCAGCATCACCTTCCCTCATCACAAAGAGCTTCGTATGGGAACCGTCGGCCTGTTGGAACTCAAACCCGGCTGGATGAAGACTGAAATCATGCTGTTGGGCGAGACTCATGGAAGCCCGAACCCCTGTGAGGCGATGTCCATCGAGATCGAGATGAACGGCGCCGGGCCACAGATAATTTCACAAACACCGTAAAAGGAAAATATTACTGTCATTCTGAGCCGAGGCGAAGAATCTAATGCGCGCATACTAATTGTCGTTTCGCCTCCGACCAGATTCTTCGGTTGCGACATCAGAATGACAAGTTGGTGACGGCTGGAAACTAATGGCTAGATGCCGTCTCAGAGGAACGAAATGACACAGGCATTCGAAGGAATCACTGTATTAGACTTCTCCCAAGGGATGGCCGGCTCCATCGCCACGATGGCTCTGTCGGACTTCGGGGCTGAAGTCATAAAGATCGAGCCTCCTGAGGGCGACCCATACCGGGCGGTTCCTCAATCTCATCTCTGGAACCGGGGCAAGAAGAGCGTGGTTCTTGACCTGAACGATTCCGATGCCATAAATCAGATCCGCAAGCTGGCCGAGCGCGCCGATGTGGTGATCGAGACTTTCAAACCCGGCGTCGCAGACTCTCTGGGCATCGGTTATGAAACGCTGAAGGCCGAACGTCCAGACCTGGTTTACTGCTCCATAACCGGCTTCGGCCCCAAAGGGCCGTACTCCGACTACAAGGATTACGAAGGGCTTATCGAGGCCAAGTCTGGCAGGCTGATGATCTTCGCCGGAATCACCGGACGGGAAGGTCCCAGCTTTGCCGTGGTCAACGTCGCCAGTCACGCGGCGGCGATGGGAGCATTCAGAGGCATCGTCTCAGCGCTAATGGTGCGCGACCAGACGGGCCAGGGCCAGCAGGTAGACACCAGCCTGCTTCAGGCCGTGACCTACTACGACCTGACCCAGTTCATCCTCTGGCAGATGATGATCAAATTCCCGGAGACCTTCGATTTCGACCCGACGACCATTGCCCTGCGAGCCTCGCCAATTCAATATCTGCCTGTACGGACCAAGGACGGCAAGTGGATGCAGCTTGCCAACTTGATAGAAAGGCTATTCCGTTCGGAGATTTTCGCCATCGGGCTGGGGCACATCTACGACGACCCGCGCTTCGTCGATGCCCCCAACCTAGTCGAACCCGAAGATCGCGAGGCTCTCCGCAGGCTGATCCTCACCCGGATGCAAGAGAAGACCGAAGCAGAGTGGATGGACCTTTTCGTCAACGAGGAAGGAAACGTCGCAGCCGAGCCATTCATGACGGCCACCGAGGCGCTGTCCCATCCTCAGATTATCCACAGCGGCATTGTCCAGAATGTTGAGGACCCGACCGTCGGCTCGATGCGACAGCTTGGCCCAGCATTCTACATGGACGGCTCGCCGCCCCGAATCCAGGGGCCTGCCCCGACCCTCGGTCAGCACACCGACGAGGTCTTGAAGTCTCTCGAAATCCCTGTTCCGCCGAATAATACGACAGCCTCGAAGCCTCCGCCCAAGCACCCGCTGGAGGGCGTGACGGTGCTAGACCTGTCCACTGTGATCGCCGGACCTCTGGCTGGCTCTCTGGTGGCCGAGTTGGGGGCCAGAGTGATTCGAATCGAAACCCTCGACGGCGATTGGATGCGCGGAGGAAACAACGGCATCGCATCCAACAGGACGATGGCCGGCACCGAGGGACTATCTCTCGATCTCAAAACTGAAGAAGGGCAGGAAATCCTGAGGCGTTTGATTCCCAAGACCGACGTTTTGATGCACAACATGCGTCCCGGCGCTCCGGAGCGCGTGGGCATCGGACTCGATCAGGTGCGCGAACTCAACCCGGACATCAACTACGTATACGTGTCAGGCTACGGCTCCTCTGGCCCTTACCATCACCGTCCAGCCATGCACCCTATCGGCGGCGCGGTCGCAGGGGGCGCGTTGACCCAGGCAGGCCGCGACGCGCTACCTCCTGAAGACGCAGAAATGACGATGGAAGAGATCGTCGAGGTGTCGCGGGTGCTGGGTCGCGCTCAGGACGTGAACCCCGACCCCAACACGTCTATGGTGGCGTCAACCGCCGTGGTCGTGGGGCTCTACACCCGCCAGCGCACCGGCAAACCCCAATACATCGAGACTTCGATGATTCAGGCCAACGCCTATGCCAACGCCGACGATTTCTTCGACTACGAAGGCAAGCCCCCGCGACTCTTCCCAGACTCCGAAGGCTACGGAATCCATGCTCTGGATCGCATCTATGAGGCTCTGGGAGGTTGGATATTCCTGGCCTGCCCAATGCAGGACGATTGGCTGGCTCTATGCAGCGCCATTGAACGCCCTGACCTGCGCGATGATCCGAGATTTTCCACTCTCGAAGGGCGACAGAAGAGCGACGACGCGCTGATCGCTGAGCTCGCGCCGCTGTTCAAGACCAAAACTCCTCAGGAATGGGAGACAGAGCTGTCGGCCAAAGACGTCGGCTGTGTCCAGGTCGAGGACAGCAATATGTTTGGCTTCTTCGACAACGACGAGCATGTTCGAGAGAACGGATTCACGACCGTAGTCGAACACAAGCGATTCGGAAAATTCTGGCGTTACTCTCCAATTCTAAATTTCTCCAAGACTCCTAGCAAGGCCGGCGGCGGCATCCTCAGAGGCGAACACACCATGCCCATCCTCAAAGATTTGGGTTACACCGAGGATGAAATTCACGCATTGAAGGCAAAAGGCGTGCTAGATTGGGAGGAACCTGCGCCCCTAAGCTAGACACCATTAGCGCGCAGCGCCAGTGATCCAACAACGTGTTGATGTACGCTGATGAGATGGGTTACGGAGATTTCGGGGCCTACAATGACGGTTACGTCCAAACCCCAAACCTCGACGCGCTGATAGGCGAAAGCCATTGCCTCAGCCAGCACTATTCCGGCTCTCCTGTACGCTCTCCCGCCAGGGCCGCCCTGCTCACGGGGCGATTTTGGCAGTGGAACGAGTACCAACCTGTCGGAGCCACCAACGCCGCCATGCTAGAGGGCGACTCGAAGGTGGTGCGGCCTCGTATGGACATCCGGTACGCCAGCCCCAACGACGAAGAGGACCACAAACTCTACGTCCAAAAGGACATCGAACAAGTACAACCCCCAGAACGTCACAAGCGTGATGCATAACCTAGACCCTCAACGGCTAATCCCGGACCTGCCGGCCCCAGAGCTAAACAATCTGATAGGTTCCCACCCCTGACGGGCGGGTCGAATGCTTCGAGAATTGGAGTCCTGGTTCGAGGAAGTCAACGCCGAACGCGCCACCGCCCACCTCGAAACATTGTCTTAAAATAGCGACGGCTACCCCCTCTCCACGACCCCCCTCGACTCCGTGTATCATTAGACCTCCGACCATCCGATGCTGAGCGATAGCGAAGCATCTGGTCGTGTGTAAGACAATGGTTGTGCTATTCGACCAGATCCTTCGGCTGCGGCCTCTGGATATACATATCATGACAGAATATACTTGCACGTCTAACACCCTCGTTTCATAACATCACAGGACTAACCGACAAAATGCCCGACAAAAACAACTCAAGATTCCCGATAGAAGAAGTCGCAAAATTCCCGGCTCCGGGGATGGCGGCTCCGGTTTCCTGTGCCTTCAGCAACGATGACCGGTTGGTCACGTACCTGCACGGCGAGGACCAGAGTCCGGTGCGTCAGCTTCATGCTCTCGACATCGAGACTGGAGAGCGGCGCGCGATCCTGGCGGGGCTGGATGATGAGAGCGAGGAACTGTCTATCGAAGAAGCCTTGCGAAGGCAGCGCCAGCGTCAGATGGGTCGGGGAATCACTCGATACTCTTGGGTCGACAGCACAGGGCGAATTCTGATTCCAGGACAGAGCGCAATCTACGTCATGGACGGTCCCGACGCTCCGGCGCGGACGGTCGTTGACGGCGGCGACGCTCCGATTATCGACCCTCAGCTTTCGGCGGACGGAACTCAGATCGCATACGTTCAGGACTCCGAAGTGTATGTCGTTTCGGTAGACGGCGGCGCTCCCAGGCAGATAACCAGCGGAGCGCGAGGCACAGGCAAGACTCATGGCCTTGCCGAATACATCGCCCAAGAGGAGATGGGCCGAGGCTCCGGCTTTTGGTGGTCGAGGGATGGTTCCCACATTGCCTTTACCGAAGTGGACGAGACTCACATCCCTGTCTATCGCATTGTCCATCAGGGCAAAGACCAGGTGGGCGAGGGGGCGCAGGAAGACCATCGCTATCCCTTCGCCGGAGAGGCCAACGCCATCGTGCGGCTGGGCGTTGTCCCTGTTGAAGGCGGAGAGCCTGTCTGGATGGACCTGGGCGACGACGATGACATATACCTCCCTCGCGTCAATTGGATGCCCAACGGCGAGCTATGGGCGCAGATCGAGAACCGAGAACAGACCGTTCTCGACTTGGTCCGTTTCGACATCGCCACCGGAGCCCATTCCACGGTATTGCGAGAAACCAGCGACATCTGGATAAACTTGCACAATATGTTCCACCCTCTAGACTCAGGCGAGTTCATTTGGGCGTCGGAACGCACGGGGTTCACTCACCTGTATCTCCACGACGGAGACGGCAGCTTGATTCGTCAGCTTACCGACGGCGATTGGATGGTGGACGGACTCTCAGGCGTTGCCGGACTGACCGGGGACGCCGGCCTCGCGGCTGTGGACGAGAGCAACGGTCAGATCTATTTCACAGCCACGAAGGACAGCCCTACCGAGCGACATCTGTACTCTGTTCCTCTGTCCGGTGGCGCTGTTCAACGCATCACCAACGAGCCTGGAATGCACCTTGTCACCATCGACCACAAGTTCAAGAATTTCGTAGATTCGCATAGCTCGATCGATGTTCCCCCGACCATCACGCTTCGGTCGCTAAATGATGGGTCACAGATACGCACGATTCACGAACCGTCAGATCCCAGAATCGAGAACCTTGGACTGGAGCCTCCAGAGCTTGTGACGCTCCAGACTGACGACGGCGTGACACTTCACGGGGCAATATACAGCCCACCATCGGAGTTCGGAGACGGCCCTCACCCGACCATCGTGTACGTGTATGGTGGCCCCCATGCTCAGGTCGTTGACAACCACTGGAGCATGACCGCGTCCATGCGAGCACAGTACCTTCGCAGTCAGGGCTATCTGGTGTTTATGCTGGACAATCGTGGAAGCGCCAGGCGCGGCCTCGCCTTCGAGGGCGTCATCAAACACCAGATGGGACGCATCGAGGTCCAGGACCAGGTTGAGGGAGTCCGTTGGCTGGTAGACCAAGGATTGGCTGACCCTGAACGTGTTGGCATATACGGATGGAGCTACGGAGGCTTCATGACTCTGCTGTGCCTGGCTCAGGCGTCGGACGTGTTCAAAATGGGAGTCGTCGGCGCGCCAACTGTCCACTGGGACGGTTACGACACCCACTATACTGAGCGGTACATGGGGACTCCGCAGTCCAATCCGGACGGCTACGCTAACAGCAGCCCCGTAAACCACGTTCAGAACATCAAAGGCAACATGCTGTTGGTCCACGGACTGATCGACGAGAACGTCCATTTCCGCCACACCGCCCGGCTCATCAACGCGCTGATAGCCAATCGGATACCCTACGAGTTCATGCTGTTCCCCGACGAACGGCACATGCCCCGCCAGTTGGGAGACCGGGTCTACATGGAAGAGCGCATCGCCGAGTTCATCCAGCGCAATTTATAGATGCACAAGATCAATCAGCCTTCAGCTATCAGCGGTCAGTAAACTTGCCATTGGTATGAAAGAAGGTTTCGGGTAACAGGTCGTCAGGTCTCGCCATTTTGAAACGCAGTGAAGCATCTGGCCGTGATTGACGCAAGCGCTGGTCTGCACGCGACCAGATGCTTCGCCTCGACACAGCGTGGCTATCGCCGATGCTTGATGCCCTAATACCTGATAACCTGACACGCGGAAACCTATTTTCCGAGAGATGAAAACATGAACATCATGCGGGAAGAAGTGCCGATCAGGTCGTTCTCAGTCTCCGCCTACCTGTGCATAAGAGACGACGACGGCGGCAAGATTCTTCTCCTTGAGAGGACATCCCAATACCTCAACCGCACATGGCAGGAAATCTCAGGCCTGATTGAGCCGCGAGAGACCGCCTGGGAAGCGGCTTTGAGGGAGATCAAGGAAGAAACCGGACTCACGCCGTACCGGTTCTACTCCGCCGATTTCGTTGAGCGGTTCTATGAATCAGGACAGAACGTCATCAACCTGGTTCCGGTTTTTGTGGGCTACGTTCACGATGATGCCCAAGTTCATCTCTCCGAAGAGCACAGCGACTACATGTGGGTCAGATCAGGTGCGGCGCTGGAGCATCTCCAGTTCTCGCAACAAAAAGAGGCGACGATCCACGTTCAGCGCACGTTCCTGGATAACGAACCCAGCGAGTATCTGCGAATCAACTTCGAGGCTGTGCCTTAGTTCCATCGGTGAATTGTCCGCTTCCGGCAACGTCAATTGAAGCCTGCATTCTGCGTGCAACGCACTGCGTTGAGTTTTTTCAGGACCGATGATAGCGTGGAATTGCTAGACGGGAACCTACAAGAGTTTTTCAATCACTTTCTGGCTGCTTCATGGCGAGAGGATTCTCAGACCGAGATATTCCGGGTGATGTGTTCAAAGACATCCGTGCCGTCGTGGCGCGAGTATGACAACAGAGGATTTGGAGCAACCTATATATGACCAACGATACGGGTGGCGCCCAAGAAAAGCTAGATTCCTTCGGTGGCTCAGGCGATAAAACATACTCCTTTGAGTTTGACGATACGGGAGAAGTCGCAGGCTACATCTCTCGGGATCAGGCTCGGGTTCTGTCGATGCGCACTGCCTAGGAAACGCCCGGAGCATATGGGCGTCGATTGAGGCGGACGCCAATCGCATTCGAGTTTATCTCAGAAAAGGACCCTGAAGATCACTACGTTGTAACGTTGTCTTTCCGCCCACAAGGCGACTTTGAAGGAACGCCGGGCCAGGAACAGTTCTTCATAAAAAAAGAAGGCACTGTTGCAGTCAGGTAGAAATTCAGACATCATAACAAAATCCGACCCACGTAGGACACCTCGATCAAACTGTAAAAGGAATTTCTGGTAGATTGGTTGATCTAGCTCAAATTCGTCGGGCCGCGAAAAACCGATTGGCTCCGTCCCTGGCCCACAGGGACTATCGCATGATGTGGTTCGGTCACGTCGCTGGCGAGTCGGCATCGTGGGCAATAGCGGCTACCGAAGGCTGGCTGATCTTCAATCTTGCTGAGAGCAATCCCAGCAGTTGGGTGGGGTCGGTATTCCTGGTAGCCATGCTGCCATGGTTCGTCGTGCCTGTAATCGCCGGATACCTGGCCGACCGATTTGACCGTCGGAACGTGCTGACATTGGCCTACGTCATCAGCCTGTTGCACGGACTGGCGCTGGGACTCCTGATTCTCACAGGTTCTATCCAAATATGGCACGTTCTGCTTCTGGCCTTCGTTAACGGCTGCGCCAGAGCTGTTCACATGGGCGCAATCGAAGCCCTGGCCGCCAACCTTGTGCCGGGGAAAGCTCTGCCCAATGCCTACGCCCTGGTTAACGCAGGCTACTATGCCACGCGCCTGACCGGCCCCGGAGTGATAGCGCCGCTCTTGGGCGTGATTGGACTCGAATGGATCTTCCTCGCCTGCGCCTGCCTGTACGGGATTGGGGTATTTTTCGTCCTCCAGATACGCACGCCGTCCACGGGCGTCGTTGAGTCTGGCAGGGGGTTAATTTACAACGCGCTATCGGGCTTCCGATACGTTTACAGCCATCGTGTGTTGCGAAGCGTTATTTTCCTCGTGATGTTCCACTGCGTCCTTGTGATGTCCTTCGAATCACTCCTGCCAGCGATCTCTGATGACCGGCTGGACGCCGGCGGGGGAGGCGTCGCGTACATGCACATGATGGTCGGCCTGGGAGCGCTGATGGTCTCGTTAGCAATAGCTCCGATTCAAGGCCGAGGGTTGATAGGCCGGGTCTTTCTGGCGACGGCTGTAATCAGCTCCCTGGGAAATATCCTTCTGGCGATAGCTCCAACTATGCCTGTCGCTATTTTGGGCACGGTGGTAATCGGAGTCGCTCATACGGGTTTCATGACTATGGCCACCATCATGATTCAATCGGTGGCTCCCGATCGACTGCGTGGCCGCATCACCAGCATTTACCTGATTCACGCTGGCGGAATCATGGCATTCTCTTACTTCATCAACGGCGTTCTGGCCGACGCCTTCGACCCCGGTTGGATACTCATGGCAGGCGGCGTGGCTTTCCTGGCAGTCGTTCTGGTCAGTGCGTTCGTGCCAACACCAAGACGTCTATTTCATGCTGGCATTCCGGATCAGGTTGGCACAGTTCCCGGCTGATCTGTGGGAGAGTCCGAGCAACGGCGATTCATATATACTCTGTGCAGTTGACAGAATAGATTAAAAGCGAGACGAGGAGAGAACGATGGCCGAATATATCCCCAGCCCAACCGAGTGGGTGAGAAACCAGGTTGAACTATACGAAAGCAGCGGAGGCACCGAAGGCACATCATTGAATGGCCTGGCAGTCATAATCGTGACCAACAAAGGCCGGAAGACAGGCGCGATACGCAAAACTCCGTTAATGAGAGTCGCGGACGGAGACAACTACGTCCTGGTGGCCTCCAGAGGCGGAGCGCCGACACATCCGGTCTGGTACTACAACTTGCAGGCTGATCCGAATGTCGAAATCCGCGACGGGGTCGATGTCCACTCGATGAAGGTTCGAGAGGTTGAGGATTCCGCCGAGAGGCAACGTCTTTGGGACATCGCGGTAGAAGCATTTCCTCCCTACCAGGAATACCAGGACAAAACCGACCGATCGATTCCAGTGTTTATAGCAGAACCTGCAGGATAACAGGGGAGAACCTAGCGGGGGGTTCATGACTAATGACGCGTCGGTTTCTGGTTCAACATAGGTTATCGAGCATCCACTCGCAGCAATATACTGACACGACCTACATCTTTGTTTCAGGTTCCAATGGAAGCCTGATGCCAGTCTTCATGCTCAGGTCATCGCGGCCCGCGTCGATGACTTCCCGCCCTGGCGAGAGCGTTTGAGGGTCAGCGTCACCGAAGCCGCAGTCCCGCCCGACGAATGGAAGTCCAAGGCCCACACAATGCTCAATGCGCTGCCAGATGGAGATTTCCTTTGTCACGGAGACGTTCACCCTGACAACGTGATGATGACCTCCGGCGATCCTGTGCTGATAGACTGGCCGGGAGCCAAAAAGGGCATACCAGCGGCGGATTTCGCCCGAACGCTGGTCGTCCTGATGACCGCTACTTTGCCGGCTCACATTCCGATGCACAAAAGGCTGATGATGAACTCAGGGCGCGCTTTGTTCACTTACACGTACCGTCGGCGCTACCATCGGATAACCCAAGTGCATGAGGACTACGTCCGCGCGTGGATGCCGCCCGTCTGCGCCGCCAAGTTCAACGAGAACCCCGGCGATGATCTGCCCGCGCTCCACCGGCTCATGGCAAAGCTGGTCAACGAGGATTGAGTCAGCCCGACTCGTCAGGACTCGGCCCTGTGAATCAATCAACCAGAGAAAATTCCGCCGGATTGTGTCTGATCTGCGCAGTCTCTAACCAAACGTAAACATCATTTAGGAGCATCAACAATGGCACCATCTAGTGTGCGGATAGGCGTTATCGGAGTGGGATTCGGGGCCACCGTCCACATCCCTGCCTTTCAGTCCGAGGGTTTGGACGTTGTGGCGGTGTGCGCTCGACGAGAGGAACGAGCCACCGAGGCTGCTCAACGGTTCGGCATCTCCAAAACCTTCACCGACTACCGAAAAATGCTCCAGATGGACGGTCTCGACGCTGTGAGCATCGTCAGCCCCGTCACCAACCACTACCAGATGACGATGGAGGCCCTCGACGCCGGAAAGCACATCATCTGCGAAAAGCCCTTCACGCTCAATCAGTCTGAGGCCCGCGAGGCGTGGCAGAAGGCCGAGGATGCCGGACTCACAGGCATGATCGCCCATGAGTTCCGGTTCGCGTTGGGCCGTATGAGGGTGAAGGAGCTTATCGATGAAGGCTACATCGGCCAGCTTCACATGGCGCTCCTGAAGCTGGTCATCGGCCCGCGCGGAGGTTTCCATGCCCGACCCCTCAGCGGCGGAGACGACGCTTCTTCGGGCGGAGGCTTCCTCGGAGGTCTCGGCTCGCACTACATCGACTGCCTGCGCCACTGGTTCGGTGAGGTTGAATCGGTTTCGGGCCAGCTGGATACCCACTTCGGCGACCGAATCCACCCGAACTCCGGAGAGACCGTCCAGGCCACCTCCGACGACACATTCCACATCGCCCTGCGCTTCGTCAACGGAGGACGGGCCATGATGACCGGCACCAGCGCCGCGCCCTTCGGCCCTGGTGGAGGCATCGAAATCTTCGGGAGAGACGGCACGCTGGTGACTCCTCACGCAGGCCTAGGATTCAACCCGCCGCCCCTCGGCAAAATCTTGGGCGCCAAACCCGGCGACGACGCTCTATCCGAGCTTCCCATCCCCGACCGCCTCAGACCCTTCTCCGACGACCGAGACGACCGCATGATGCCCTTCCGCCTCCTGACACGCGAATTCGTCCGAGGCATCGAAGAGAGGATTTCGCCTGCTCCAAGCTTCGAAGACGGCTACCGCTGCCAGCAGATACTGGACGCGGTCCACGAGTCCTCGGAGTCGGGTCGAGTGGTTCGGATTCAGGATGTCGAATAGTCTAAGTGCAATGAACAATTACGCTTTTTTGACCGCTCTCATTGTTCTCCTTGCGCTCGCGATCGCTTGCGCTGAACCTGCCGGCGATGCTGTTCAATCGCCGGTTCTAGCGGTGGTTGAATTGGCAACCCAGCCGCCAATACCGACAGTTCCGCCCATTGCCGTCCCAACGCCCACTCCAACTCAAATCCCAGAACCGACAACAACGCCTGCACGCAGTCCGATGCCATCACCTACGCCCACGCCCACGCCGTCAGATGACGCCACCAGAAACAGGGCAACCACCGACTCATGGGTCAAAGTTGAGTACCAGGGAGTGGACCACGTTATTCCCGGCGAGGAACATGACAGATACAACTCGGCGCCCGCCACGTCCGGCTGGCACTTCGGAGCGCCCGTGGCTCCGGCCAGATGGGGCATCCACACAATCCCGTTGCCTGATGAGGTGCTGGTGCACAATCTTGAGCATGGCTACGTCAACGTCCATTACAACTGCCCTGATGGGTGCGACGCGCTTGTGGCCCAACTTTCCGAGGTCGTCGACATCGCGACAGACGTTGGCGCCAAAGTGTTGATGAGTCCATACCCAGACATGGACACCAGAATCGCGCTAACGGCCTGGACGGTCATCGACAAATTCGACGACTTTGACGATGTGAGAATAATCGCATTCATAATGGCCCACGAAAGCTCGCCCCTCGCCCCCGAAGCCAACGTGCCGCGTTAGAGCCTGGATTGATGTTACATTTCGTAGCCTTCTGTTGCATGGAGGAAAGAATGGCAAGCCAACAGCGGACTCACTTCTCAATCGAATTGGTGGAATGGTAAGCTGACCGCCAACCTGATTGAGCTGAGGTGAATCCCTTGAAATATAGCTACAACAACTACATAAAAACTATCAGTGTCCGATTCGAAAATCTTCTGAAAGAAACGGCAGCCGAATATAATTTTGATAATGGGCCTGAATTAGAAATTGCCATCTGCACTGTACTCCGTGCCATCCGTCCATAACGATATGGCGTGTCTCGAGGATTCATCGTGACGGCTGATGGAAACATGACCTGTGACGACATCATCATCTACGAGCGAAGCCGGTTCCCATTACTGAGACTTATCAACGAATCAGACTTCTGTAGAAAACAGCAAATTCCGGTGGAGTCAGTTTGCGCATATTGAGGCAAAGCACTCCTTGACCCTGGAAGGAGAAGGACCTCAGAGGCGTACAAACAAGTCGCAGATGTGAAGTCACTGACTCGGGAAGACACAACGATTAGCACTGCTTTCCATCCATATATTACGTTTGTTAACCTTCGTGCCTCCAGACCGAACTGGCCATCTATTCTAAATCCGATATACGGAGCGATTCACGCGCGCCACGTAAGGACCAAATCGGGTTATCGTCCGTTCAAGACTGCTAGTACTGTCCAAAAACGGCTGTTCGCCCAGTCAGGGAAGCATGGTGTCGTCAGCCCAGACCTCATCGTTGCAGGGATCGACATTGTCTGCCTCCCATGCATTGACGAGAACGACGAAACGACATTTCACTCGCCGTTCTATACAAAGCGATGGCCACAAGAGACCCCTGGTCTGGCATTCGCCATCGGCGTCTGTTCGCTACTTTACGCTCTAGATACAACGATCTTGGCAAAAATGCCATGGCCCAAGATCATAGCCGATGGCACAGGGTTT
>Ga0208113_1000557_pt1 | contig 18628 bp, 14 predicted proteins | sample Knorr_S7_td_NADW_FD_185598 | JGI IMG/M metagenome (GOLD analysis project Ga0208113, IMG submission 185598) | Marine microbial communities from Southern Atlantic Ocean transect - Knorr_S7_td_NADW_ad_2505m_LV_A (SPAdes) (version 2) | ecosystem: Environmental > Aquatic > Marine > Oceanic | place...
AAACTTTGCATTGTTCTTAATTTATTTCCCATATGACCTGCCATTTTTTTTCCCTTAAACACCTTGCCTGGATCTTGTCTTTGACCTGTTGATCCATGAGATCTGTGTGAAACTGATACTCCATGTGTAGCTCCTAAACCTGAAAAATTATGTCTTTTTATAACACCCGCAAAGCCTTTTCCTATAGTTTTGGATTTAATATCGACAAATTTTACATCTTTAAATATTTCTAATCCAAATTCATTTCCTGGTTTATAATTTTCTGTATTGGCCACTTTAAATTCTTTTAATTTTTTTTTTGGTTCTGTGTTTTTTTTTAAAAAATATCCCTTCATTGCCTTTGTAACTTTGGACGTTTTTAGAGTTCCAAAACCAATCTGTACTGCTTTGTATCCTCTTTTAGACTCGTTAATAACATCAATAATTCTTGCTTTTTCCAGCTTTAAAACTGTTACAGGAACAGATTGACCAGTTTTATAAAACTCTCGAGTCATTCCAACTTTTTTTCCAATTAAGCCTATTTCACTCATAATTAAATTTTAATCTCCACATCAACTCCTGAGGCTAGATCTAATTTCATGAGAGCTTCAACTGTTTGAGGGGTTGGTTCTATTATGTCTATAAGTCTTTTATGCGTTCTAGTTTCAAACTGTTCTCTACTTTTCTTATCAATATGTGGAGATCTTAAAACTGTGTATTTCTCAATCTTTGTTGGTAAAGGAATTGGTCCTTTTATATTAGCGCCAGTCCTTTTAACTGTATTTACTATTTCTTCAGTAGATTGATCTAGTATCTTGTTGTCGTATGCTCTTAACTTAATTCTAATATTTTGTTTATCCATAAATTAACCTGCTTTTTTTGTAACCTCATCTTGAACATTTTGTGGTACTTTTGCATAATGATCAAAAAACATTGAATATTGTGCTCTTCCTTGAGATATTGATCTTAAACTATTTATATAACCAAACATATTTGCTAATGGAACCATTGCAGTAATGACTGTTGCATTGCCTCTTTGTTCCTGAGTATTAATTTGTCCTCTTCGACTATTTAAGTCTCCAATTACATCTCCCATATAATTTTCTGGTGTAACAACTTCCACTCTCATAACAGGTTCTAATAATTTCAAAGTAGCTCTGGTACATGCTTCCTTAAAACATTGTCTTGATGCAAGTTCAAATGCCAAAACACTGGAATCTACATCATGATGTAGACCATCTAAAATTGTAACTTTATAATCGATTATAGGAAAGCCTGCTAAAATTCCTGCATCAGAAACTGACTCAATGCCTTTTTCTACTCCTGGAATAAATTCTTTTGGTATCGCTCCACCTTTAATTTTACTTTCTACTTCTCTACCTTTTCCTGGTTCTAACGGTTCAACAAATAGTTTTACTCTTGCAAATTGGCCAGCACCACCACTTTGTTTTTTGTGAATATAATCAAACTCCATAGAATTTTGAATTGTTTCTCTATAAGCTACTTGCGGTGCACCAATATTTGCTTCAACTTTAAATTCTCTTTTCATTCTATCTACGATAATATCTAAATGTAATTCTCCCATACCTTTTATTATCGTTTGGCCAGATTCTTCATCAGAGGTAACTCTAAAGGAAGGATCTTCTCTAGCTAATCTTCCTAATGCTTCACCCATTTTTTCTTGATCCGCTTTTGTTTTAGGTTCAACAGCAATTTCAATAACTGGATCTGGAAAATCCATCGGTTCAAGAACAATAGGTTTATCTTCTTCGGATAGCGTATGTCCTGTTATTGTATATTTAAGACCTGCTAAAGCTACTATATCTCCTGTGCTTGCCTCTTTAACATCTTCTCTAGAATTGGCATGCATTAGTAACATTCTGCCAACTCTTTCTTCTTTGTCTCTAGTAGTATTATATATGCCAGTAGCTGCTTTTAAGGTTCCTGAATATATTCTTATAAAAGTTAAAGTTCCTACAAATGGATCTGTAGCTACTTTAAATGCAAGAGCTGAAAAAGGTTCTTTATCGTCAAATTTTCTTTCTATTTCATCCGTAGAGTTAGGTTTGGTTCCTTTGATTGAACCAATATCTATAGGACTTGGTAAATAGTCTACAACAGCATCAAGAAGTGGTTGTACACCTTTATTTTTAAAAGCAGATCCGGTTAAAACTGGAACAAAATCAAATTTTAAACATCCTTTTCTGATACATTTTATTATGTCTTTTTCAGAAATCTCTTTGCCATTTAAATAATTTTCCATTAGTTTTTCATCTTGTTCAACTGCTAATTCTACTAATTCTTGACGATATTTATTCGCACTTTCTTTTAAATCTTCTGGAATATCTTTAGTTTCAAACTCTGCACCTAAAGTTTCATCTTTCCATATAATTGCTTTCATTTTTATTAAATCAACAACTCCTTTAAATGAAGCTTCAATGCCTACTGGAATTTGCGTTACTAAAGGCTTAGACCCTAATCTATCTTTGATCATATCTACACACATTAAGAAATTAGCACCTGTTCTATCTAACTTGTTCACAAAACAAATTCTTGGAACTTTGTATTTATCAGCTTGTCTCCAAACTGTTTCTGATTGTGGCTCAACTCCAGCTACTCCATCAAAAATAGCTACAGCTCCATCAAGAACTTTTAAAGATCTTTCAACCTCAATTGTAAAATCTACGTGGCCTGGTGTATCTATGATGTTAATTCGATGATCCCTCCAAAAACAAGTGGTTGCTGCAGAAGTTATTGTTATGCCCCTTTCTTGTTCTTGCTCCATCCAATCCATTGTTGCGGCACCATCATGAACTTCACCAATTTTATGACTCTTACCAGTGTAATACAAAATTCTTTCTGTAGTTGTGGTCTTGCCAGCATCTATATGCGCCATGATACCAATGTTTCTATATTTATCTAATTGATGTGTTCTTGGCATAAATATTACCACCTAAAATGTGCAAAAGCTTTATTAGACTCTGCCATTTTGTGAGTATCTTCTTTTTTTTTAACTGCTGATCCTCTACGTTGATAAGCATCATAAATTTCATTAAAAATTTTATCCGACATTTTTTTGTCTTTTCTTTTTCTTGAAGCATCAATTAACCATCTTAAAGCAAGCGCTTGTGATCTTTTTGATTTTACTTCTACTGGCACTTGATAAGTCGCTCCACCTACTCGTCTAGATCTTACTTCTACAGTTGGTCTTATATTATTTATTGCTTCATTAAAAATAGTTAACGGTTCTTCTTTGGCTTTTGATTTAATTTTTTCAATTGCATCATATACAATTTTCTCAGCAATTGTTTTTTTACCATCAAACATGATTGAATTAATTAATTTCGTAATTATTGTTGATTTATATTTGTGGTCAACTAGAGGAATTTTTTTTGGAGCTCTTCTTTTTCTAGACATTATTATTTACCTTTTTTTGCCCCATATTTTGAACGCCGTTGTTTACGCGCTGTAACAGCTTGAGCATCAAGATTCCCTCTTAAAATATGATATCTTACACCAGGAAGATCTTTTACTCTTCCTCCTCGAATTAATACTACAGAGTGTTCTTGTAAGTTATGTCCCTCACCTGGAATATATGAAGTAACTTCGTGACCATTTGACAATCTTACCCTTGCAACTTTTCTTAGCGCTGAGTTTGGTTTTTTTGGTGTAGTTGTATAAACTTTAATACAAACCCCTCTTTTTTGAGGAGATTTTTCAAGAGCAGGTACTTTATCTCTTGATTTGGGTCTAATTCTCTTTTTTTTTACTAACTGGTTAATTGTTGGCATAATTTTATTTAATTAATTTTATATTTTGATGAAAATAACTGACAGTAATGACGTGTGGCAGCGTTTAGTACTCAAGTACTACATTCCAACCAAAAACATCGCCAAAATACTATAGAAATCTATTTTGTCAAATTAAAAGACCTTAAAAAAAAGCTTTTTTTTATTGATTTACTTGAGTTTCCGGAGACTCTAATTTTTCCTGCTCAGTTATAAATTTATTGTCATCTTCTAAGGCTTTTTTATTCCAATTGATCTTAACTGCACCTGTGCCAGCAGGAACTAATCTTCCCACTATAACGTTCTCTTTTAAACCTACTAATTTATCTACTTTACCTTTTATTGCAGCATCTGTTAACACTCTTGTAGTTTCTTGGAAAGAGGCAGCAGATATAAAGGACTCTGTTTGTAAAGAAGCTTTAGTTATACCCATTAAAACTCTCTCGCCTTTTGCTGGATTTTTACTCTCAGATTTTAATTTTTCATTAATATTTTCAAATTTTATTCTATCTATAATTTCCCCTGGCAACAAACTTGAGTCTCCCGATTCTTTAACTTCAATTTTTTTCAACATTTGTCTTAAAATTACCTCAATATGCTTATCATTAATAATTACTCCTTGTAATCTATAAACTTCTTGCACTTGATTAACAAAATAATCTGTTAATTCTTTGATACCTAAAATTCTTAAAATATCATGAGGTAAAGGTTGACCATCTAATAGATATTCACCTTTTTTAATTTTTTCACCTTGGTTAAAATTAATATGTTTGCCTTTAGGTATTAAATAATTTGATGACACGTCATTCTCAGAAACAATTGAAATTCTTTGTTTGCCTCTTACTTCTTTACCGAAAACTACTTTTCCATCATTTTCGGCGATGATAGCGCTATCTTTTGCTTTTCTAGCTTCAAATAATTCAGCAACTCTTGGTAGCCCTCCAGTAATATCTTTTGTTTTAGAAGTTTCTTTAGGTAATCTTGCTATAACATCGCCAGCAAATATTTTTTGTCCATCTTGAACAGATAAAATAGAATCAGGAACTAAATAATATCTAGCTTCGTTATCATCAGCTTTTTTAATTACATTACCTTTTTCATCACGTAATGTTATTCTTGGTTTTAGATCTGTATTTTTAGATTGTATTTTCCAATCAACAACTGCTTTTGTTGATATTCCTGTAGCATCATCTAAAGTTTCAGCTAAAGAAACACCATTGATTAAATCAACATAATTTACAATCCCACTTTTTTCTGCAATCACAGGTGTTGTATAAGGATCCCATTCACAAATTTTAGTATTCTTTTTAATTTTGTCTCCATTTTGGAAAATTAATTTTGAACCATATGGAATTTTATACACTGCTATTTGTAAACCATTATCATCTTCTATTGATAGCTGTGTATTCCTTCCCATAACAACCAAATTTTTCTTAGAGTCTTCTAATAAATTTGTATTAATAATTTTTAAAGTTCCCTCAGATTTTGTAACAATTTGAGATTCTTGTTTAATTGAGGCAGTTCCTCCAATGTGGAATGTTCTCATTGTTAACTGTGTTCCAGGTTCACCTATAGACTGTGCTGAAATCATTCCTATTGCTTCCCCAACATGTACCATATTACCTCTTGATAAATCTCTACCATAACATGTCGCGCACACTCCTTCTTTCAAGCTACATGTAATTACTGAATACACATTTATTAATTTAACTCCTGCAGCATCAATTTTTTCACATACTGCTTCGTCTATGATTTCATCTTTATTTAGAATTGATTCGCCTGTTATAGGATTTTTAATATCTGTAGCTGTAACTCTGCCTAATACTCTTTCTGATAGACTGACAATAACATTCCCTCCTTCAATAATTTCCGATAGTTTGATGTTACCTGGTTTGTCACATTTTTGCTTAGCAATTGTTAAATCTTGAGCAACATCACAAAGTCGTCTTGTTAAATATCCTGAATTAGCTGTTTTTAAAGCAGTATCAGCCAAACCTTTTCTTGCTCCATGTGTTGAATTAAAATATTCCAAGGCTGTTAGACCTTCTTTGAAATTTGATGTGATTGGTGACTCTATAATTTCACCAGAAGGTTTAGCTATTAAACCTCTCATTCCTGCTAATTGTTTCATTTGGGCAGCAGATCCTCTTGCGCCACTATCAGCCATCATAAATACAGAGTTAATTTTTAACCCATCTTTAGTAACTTCAGTTGCAGAAATTCCTTTCATCATTTCTGTAGCTACTCGATCAGTACATTTTGACCATGCGTCTACAACTTTATTATATTTTTCACCTCTTGTAATAAGACCTTCTGCATATTGATCTTCATAGCCAGATATCAATTTTTTAGTTTCATCAATTAGTTGTTGTTTGTTTTCAGGAATAACTAGATCATCTTTACCAAAAGAAATTCCAGCTTTAAAAGCATGTTTAAATCCTAGATCTTTCAATTTATCGCAAAAAATAACAGTAGCTTTTTGTCCGCTAAATCTAAACACATGGTCAATAATCTCTGAAACTATTTTTTTTGGTAAAAGTCTATCAACTAAAAAAAATTTGTTGTTAACATTTTTTGGCAAAAGATTTGCTAACATAAATCTTCCTGCTGTACTTGTATATTTTTCAAATTTAATATTTCCTTTTTCATCTACTGTTTCAAATCTTGAAACAATTCTCGAATGAACTTTAATTTGATCAATTTCAAGAGCGAATTCAATTTCAGAATTATTTACAAAGAATCCTTCTACTTTATCTGTTTGGTAAGGTGCTTGAGAGAGATAATAAATGCCAAGAATCATATCCTGACTTGGAACTATTATTGGTTTTCCATTTGATGGACTTAAAATATTATTTGTTGACATCATTAAAACTCTAGCTTCTAATTGAGCTTCTAAACTTAATGGAATATGTACTGCCATTTGATCTCCATCAAAATCTGCATTAAATGCAGCACACGTTAAAGGATGAAGTTCAATTGCATCTCCTTCAATTAATTTTGGTTCAAATGCTTGGACACCTAATCTATGTAGTGTTGGAGCTCTATTTAATAGTACTGGATGTTCCCTAACAATTAATTCTAAAGCTTCCCAAACCTCATCTCTTTCTGTTTCAACTAATTTTTTTGCTTGCTTAATTGTAGTCGCTAATCCTAATTTATTTAATCTTGCATATAAAAATGGTTTAAATAATTCTAAGGCCATCTTTTTTGGTAAACCACACTCATGTAACTTTAGATCAGGCCCCACAACTATTACAGATCTTCCAGAATAATCGACACGTTTTCCTAATAAGTTTTGTCTAAATCTTCCTTGTTTACCTTTAAGCATTTCAGCTAAAGATTTTAGTGGTCTTTTCCCTGTTCCAGTAATTACTCTTCCTCTTCGTCCGTTATCAAATAGTGCATCAACGGACTCCTGTAACATTCTTTTTTCATTACGAACAATAATATCCGGAGCTTTTAAATCAATTAATCTTCTTAATCGGTTATTTCTATTAATCACTCTTCGATATAAATCATTAAGATCTGATGTTGCAAATCTTCCTCCATCAAGTGGTACTAAAGGTCTTAGTTCGGGTGGAATAACTGGTATAACTGTCAAAATCATCCATTCAGGTTTATTTCCACTTTCAATAAATGACTCTATTAACTTTAATCTTTTAATAGCTCTTTCTTCAGCAACTTTAGACTTAGTTTCATTTATTGTTCTAATTAAAATTGCTCTTTCTTCTTTTAAATTCATTGATTTTAAAATTTCTAGAACTGCCTCAGCACCTATGCCAACAGTAAATGCTTCTTCGCCGTATTCGTTTTGATATTTAATTAATTCTTCTTCCGTTAATGTTTGATTTTTCTTAAGTCCAGTTAAACCAGGTTCTATAACTATAAAACTTTCAAAATATAAGATTCTTTCTACCTCCTTTAATTTCATATCTATTGCTAAAGAAATTCTGCTTGGTAAAGATTTTAAAAACCAAATATGAGCAACTGGTGTAGCTAGGTTAATATGTCCCATTCTTTCTCTACGAACATTTGATTTTGTAATTTCAACACCACATTTTTCACAAATAATTCCTCTAAATTTCATTCGTTTATATTTCCCGCATAAACATTCATAATCTTTAATTGGGCCAAAAATTCTAGCGCAAAATAAACCGTCTTTTTCTGGTCTAAAAGTTCTGTAATTAATTGTTTCTGGTTTTTTTATCTCTCCATAGGTCCAAGATTTAATTTTTTCAGGACTAGCCAATGTTATTTTAATACTATCAAAATTTTGAGCTTCTGAAATCTCAGAACTTTTAAACAAATTTGTTAATTCTTTTTTCATATTTAATTTAGCTCTATATTCAGTGCTAATGATTTAATTTCTTTAACTAATACGTTGAATGACTCTGGTATTCCAGACTCAAAATTTTCTTCACCTTTAACAATAGTTTCATAAACTTTAACTCTACCCGCTACATCATCAGATTTTACAGTAAGTATTTCTTGAAGAGTGTATGATGCTCCATAAGCTTCAAGAGCCCAAACTTCCATTTCGCCAAATCTTTGACCACCTAATTGAGCTTTTCCACCAAGAGGCTGCTGAGTAACCAAACTGTAAGGACCAGTAGATCTAGCATGAATTTTGTCTTCTACTAAGTGATGTAATTTCAACATATAAATAGTTCCTATTGTAACAGGTCTGTCAAATTTTTTACCTGATGTTCCATCCCATAAAAAGGTTTGCCCAGAATTTGGTAAGTTTGCTAGGTCTAACATTTTAGTTACATTCTGCTCTTTCGCCCCATCAAAAACAGGAGTGGCAATTGGAATTCCATTTTTAATATTTTCACATAAATCTACAAATTCTGATGAAGAAAGTTTTTCTATTTTTTCCTCAAATACTTCTTTTCCGTATACTGATTTTAAAAACGAAGAAATTTTTTCTGTTTTATTTATTATTTTTTGATTTTCATTAATTAATTTCTTCAATGTTTCACCTAACTCAGTACATGCCCATCCTAAATGAGTTTCTAAAATTTGACCTACATTCATACGACTTGGCACTCCTAAAGGATTTAATACAATATCAACCGGCTTGCCATTTTCTTGATAAGGCATATCTTCAACGGGTACAATTTTACTCACAACCCCCTTATTTCCATGTCTGCCTGACATTTTATCTCCAGGTCTTAGTCTTCTCTTAATAGCAACAAAGACTTTTACCATTTTCATTACACTTGGTAATAAATCGTCACCTTGTCTAATTTTTAATACTTTATCCTCAAATCTTTCTTGGATATCTTTTTTGGCTGAATTATATTGATCTTTTAATTGTGAAAGCGCTTCTAGTTTTTTGTTATCGTTTACTGATATTTTAAATAAATCAGATATAATTAATTTACTTATTTTTTCTTCTTCTAATTTTTCACCTATATTTAAATCTTTTAATTTATTATTTATAGAACTTCCTTTGAGTATTAATGATGCTCTTTGTTTTATATTTCTTTCTAGTATTTCTTCTTCAACATTTTTGTCTTCTTGTACACTTTCTATTTCAGATCTTTCAATAGTGATTGATCTTTCGTCTTTTTCAATTCCGTGTCTATTAAATACTCTTACATCAACAACTATACCTCTACTACCACTTGGCATTTTTAAAGATGTATCAGTTACATCAATAGCTTTTTCTCCAAAAATTGATCTTAATAATTTTTCCTCTGGTCCTGAAGCTGAGTCGCCTTTTGGTGTTACTTTTCCAACTAAAATATCTCCTGGTTTAACTTCTGCCCCTATATAAACAACGCCTGACTCATCTAAATTTCTTAAAGCTTCTTCATTAACATTGGGTATATCTCTAGTTATATCTTCTTCACCAAGTTTGGTATCTCTTGCCATTACCTCATATTCCACTATATGAATAGAAGTAAAAACATCATCTGTAACACATCTTTCAGATATCAATATTGAATCTTCAAAATTATAACCTTGCCAGGGCATAAACGCTACAGTTACATTCTTGCCTAAAGCCAATTCTCCAATTTTCGTAGCAGGTCCATCAGCTATAATATCTCCAGTTTTAACATTATCACCTACTCTAACTAGTGGCTTTTGATTAATGCAAGTATTTTGATTTGATCTTTTAAATTTTTGTAAATTGTAAATATCTACACCTGATCTTGTAAAATCTTTTTCATCTGTTGCTTTTATAACAATTCTTTTTCCATCAATTTTATCTACAATACCAGCTCTTTTCGCAACGATAGTAACTCCGGAATCTAAAGCAACATCGCTTTCAATTCCAGTTCCAACTAATGGCGCTTCAGGTTTTAATAGTGGAACTGCTTGTCTCATCATATTTGAACCCATTAAAGCTCTATTGGCATCATCGTTTTCTAAGAATGGAATTAATGAAGCAGCAACCGATACCAATTGTTTTGGTGAAACGTCTATATAATCAATATTTTCAGGTTTAGATAAAATAAAGTTTAAATTTTGTCTACAAGAAACTAGTTCTTCTTCAAATTTCCCATTTTTATCTATAACAGAGTTAGCTTGTGCAATTGTATATTTTGTTTCTTCCATTGCTGACAAATATTCAATTATATCTTGGACAACAGCATCTTTAACTTTCTTATATGGACTCTCGATAAATCCATATTTATTAATTTTTGAATATGTTGCTAAACTATTTATTAACCCAATGTTTGGTCCTTCAGGAGTTTCTATTGGACAAATTCTTCCATAATGAGTTGGATGAACGTCTCTAACCTCAAATCCAGCTCTTTCTCTTGTTAAACCACCAGGGCCTAATGCTGAAACTCTTCTTTTGTGTGTAATTTCTGACAATGGATTTGTTTGATCCATAAATTGAGATAATTGAGAAGTGGCGAAAAAATCTTTCAAAGAAACAGTTAAAGGTTTAGCATTAATTAAATCTTGTGGCATTGCTGATTCAACATCTAATGTGGTCATTTTTTCTTTGATCGCTCTTTCCATTCTATAAACGCCAATACGAGCTTGATTTTCAACCAATTCTCCAACAGATCTAACTCTTCTATTTCCTAAATGATCAATGTCATCAACTTCATCTTTTCCATCTCTTAATTCCAACATTTTCTTAACAATAGCTATAATATCATCATTTCTAAGAATAGTAATTTTGTCAGAGCAGTTTAAATTTAGTCTTGAATTCATTTTTACTCTCCCAACATCTGAAAGATCGTATCTCTCTGAGGTAAAAAATAAGTTATTGAAAATTAGAGAAGCAATTTCCATTGTTGGTGGTTCGCCTGGTCTTAATACTTTATATATTTCGGTAATCGCATCACTTTTATTTTCATTCCTATCATTTAATAAAGTTTGAAGAAGATATGGCCCTTTACTGATTGAATTTGTAATTGAAATTTCTAATGTTAAGATATTTGATTCTATAAATTTCTGTAAGATGGATTCATTTAGCTCAGTACCAATTTTAAATTTTTCTTCTCCAATTACAATGTCTTTGTGTAAATACATGCCATAAATTGATTCATTTGAAACATATATTTCTTTTAAACCTTCATTAGCTAATTTTTTTGCAGTTAAAAAATTTATTTTTTCGCCAATTTTAACTACAACTTTATTATTTTTTGCGTTAATAATTTCTTCAGAAAAATTTTTTGCTTTATAATTTTCTGGATCAAATTTAGTTTTCCATTTTTGTATTTTAGTATCGTAAACATAATTTTCTTTTTTATAAAATTCATTTACAATATCATTTTTAGAATAACCTAAAGCTTGCAGCAATGTAGTAACTAATATTTTCTTTTTTCTATCTATTTTAAAATATAAAAAATCTTTTACATCAAATTCAAAATCTAACCAGGAACCTCTGTTTGGAATTACTCTACAATTAAAAAGTAATTTACCACTAGCATGAGATTTTCCTTTATCATGATCAAAGAACACGCCTGGGCTCCTATGCATTTGATTAACAACGACTCTTTGGACACCATTTGTAATAAATGTAGCACTATTAGTCATCATAGGAACTTCTCCCATGTAAACTTCTTGTTCTTTTGCAGATAAAATATCTTTAGTGTTATTCTCTTGATCTATTTCATAAACTACCAGTCTTAAAATACATTTTAAAGCTGCTGAATAAGTTAAACCTCTAGAGATACATTCTTCTACATCAAACTTTGGTTTCTCTAATCTATAAGAAATATATTCTAGAGTGGCTTTGTCATTTAAATCTTCGATTGGAAAAATACTTTTAAATACTCTGTTAAATCCTTTTATAAGATGTTGTTCCGCATCTGGTTTATACTCTGTAAGTTCTTTATATGAATTTTTTTGAACCTCAATAAGATTTGGTATTGATAAACTTTCTTTAAGTTTACCAAAATTTTTTCTTATATTTTTCTTTTCAGTAAAAGATAATTGCATTCGTAACACTGATTTTTATTAATCAGTAGTTAATTCAGTTAATTGTTATTTAAGTTCTACTTTTGCGCCAGCTGCTTCTAGCTTTTGCTTAATTTCTTCAGCCTCTTTTTTGTTTACACCTGATTTAATTTCTTTAGGAGCTTCTTCAACTAAGTCTTTTGCTTCTTTTAAACCTAAAGAAGTAAGGGCTCTTACTTCTTTAATTACATTAATTTTTTTGTCACCAAATGCAACTAACACAACGGTGAATTCATCTTTTTCTTCAGCTGGTGTTGCAACTGCTCCTGCTGCTGGTGCTGGTGCAACAGCTGCTGCTGTAACGCCCCATTTTTCCTCAAGTTGTTTTGAAAGTTCTGCTGCTTCTACAACAGTTAAACTTGACAAGTCATCTATAATTTTATTTAGATCAGCCATAAATTTTAGTCCCTAGGTTATTTTTTTGATTTTTCGAGCGCTAAAATAGCGATTTTTGAGGCTGGTGCAAGTAAAATACTTGCAATTTTTTGCGCTGGTGATCTCAAAATACCTACAATTTTAACCCTTGCTTCCTCTAAAGATGGTAAGGTAGCAAAATTTTTCACTCCGGCAACGTCCAAAATGTCGTTCCCCGTGATTCCACCTAAGATTTTTAAGTTTTTATTATCTTTAGAAAAATTCGTTAATATTTTAGCTGAAGCGATTACATCATTTGAAAGTGCTACAGCGGTTGGTCCACTAAATAAATCAGATAATTTCTTACATTTTGTTTTCTCCAAAGCAAGTTTAGTAATTCTGTTTTTAGTGATCTTAAATATAATTCCATGTTTTCTCATTATTTTTCTTAATTCATCAAGTTGTTTTACTGTTAGTCCTTGATAATGAGTTACAATAACTGCTTCAGATTTATCAAACTGAGTTGTCATTGTTTTAATATAATTCATTTTTTTTTCTTTATTCATCATAACTAAATATTTTTAGGTAATTTTATTTTGTAAGCAGCTCCCATTGTAGAAGTAATATAAATATTTTTAATTAAATTACCTTTTAAAATGTTTTTAGATTTTTCTTTTTCAAGCACATCTAAAACTGCATTAAAGTTTTGAATTAATTTATTATCAGAAAACGATTTTTTTCCTAAGCTTAAACCTATATTTCCATCTTTATCATTCTTAATTTCTACTTGTCCCAATTTAGCATCTGCTACGGCTTTTTTTAACTCATCTGTTACTGTGCCAAGTTTTGGATTTGGCATTAAACCCTTGGGTCCCAGTACTTTTCCTAATTTAGAAAGTTTAACCATCATTGATGAAGTACAAATTAATTTTTCAAAATTTAAATCTCCATCTCTAATTTTTTCAATAAGATCATCGCCACCAACTATGTCGGCACCCGCATCTTTGGCTATTTGAGATTTTGTTTCCTCACAAACTACTGCTATTTTTATTTTTTTTCCCGTTCCTGATGGCATATTAACAACGGTTCTTAAATTAACTTCGTTTTTCTTTTGTTTGTTGTAAATTTGTAGACTTAAGTCAATTGACTCATCAAACTTTGTAGTACAATTTTTTTTAATTTCTGGAATTAATTTTTCAACTAAGTTAGGAGCCAGTTCATTTGTTTTTTTAGGTAATTTTTTATATCTCTTTGAAGCCATTATTCTTTTACCTCAATTCCCATCGATCTTGCAGAGCCAGCTATAATTTTTGAAGCCTCTTCTAGATCATTAGCATTTAAATCATCCATTTTTTTCTTCGCAATTTCTTCTAATTGCTTCTTAGTTATTGATGCAATTATATTTCTTCCTGGTTCTTTTGAGCCTCTTTTTAATTTAATTGCCTCTTTTATAAAATGTGAAGCTGGAGGAGATTTTATAATAAAATCAAATTTTTTATCCTTATAAACTGTAATAACTACTGGCACAGGTTTTCCCATAAAGTTTTTTGTTTTTTCATTAAATGCTTTACAAAATTCCATTATATTAATTCCTCTTTGTCCAAGAGCAGGACCAACAGGAGGAGCTGGGTTTGCTTGACCACCTTTAATTTGTAATTTTACGTATCCACTAATTTCTTTTTTTGCCATTAGCTACTTTTCTCCACTTGATTATATTCTAAATCCACAGGCGTAGGTCTGCCGAATATAGAAACAGCAACTTTAAGTCTACCTTTATCTTCATCTACATCCTCTACAAGTCCGTTAAAAGATGCAAATGGTCCATCTATAACCTGAACTTTTTCTCCAATAGAATACTCTACAGCAGATTTTGGTTGGGCTATGCCATCTTTTATTTGACCTAAAATTTTTTCTATTTCTTTATCAGATACAGGCACCGGTGTTCCTTTGGAGCCTAAAAATCCACTTACTTTTTTTATATTCTTGATCATGTGATAAATATTATTATCCATCTCACTTTTAATTAAAACATATCCAGGAAAGTATTTTTTTTTTCTTTGCACTCTTTTTCCTCTTTTAACTTCAGTAATATCATGAGTTGGAACAATTATTTCTTCAATTTTGTCGGATATTTTTGCCTTCTCAGATTCCTCTTTAATTAACTTTGCAACTTTATTTTCAAAACTTGAATGAGATTGGATAATATACCAATTTTTCATGATTACATGCCCACTTTCAGAATTAACTCTAAAAAAAATTTCAAAACTTGATCCAAAAGTAAAAAAAATATTGAAGCTAAGATCGCCATTGACACAACCATTAAAGTTCCTTGTAAAGTTTCTTTTCTAGTTGGCCAAGATACTTTAAAAGCTTCCTGCTTTACTTCTTGAATAAATTTCAAAGGGTTTTTCATTTTTTTCTCTCTTTTAATTGGCAGGAGCGGAGGGAATCGAACCCCCAACCTCCGGTTTTGGAGACCGGCGCTCTACCAATTGAGCTACACTCCTAAAGGGAGTTTACTCTAGAATTTTAGTTACTACACCAGCTCCTACAGTTTTTCCACCTTCACGAATTGCGAAATTCAATTTTTCATTCATAGCTATTGGTGTGATTAATTTAACAGTAAATTTTGCATCATCACCTGGCATTACCATTTCTGTACCTGATGGTAATTCAACTTCACCTGTTACATCAGTTGTTCTAAAATAGAATTGTGGTCTATATTTAGTAAAGAAAGGAGTATGTCTTCCTCCCTCTTCTTTTTTAAGTACATAAGCTTGAGCCTCAAATTTTGTATGCGGTGTTACCGATCCAGGTTTACAAAGAACTTGACCTCTTTCAACGTCAGTTCTTTCTATACCTCTTAAAAGAACTCCAATATTGTCTCCAGCCTCACCTGTATCCAAAATTTTTCTAAACATTTCAACACCAGTACAAACAGATTTTTTTGTTTCTCTTATTCCAACTATTTCAACTTCTTCACCAGTTTTAACAACACCTTGTTCAACACGTCCAGTTACAACAGTTCCACGGCCAGATATTGTAAATACATCTTCAACAGGCATTAAGAATGGTTTATCTTTTGGTCTTGTTGGTTGAGGTATATGATCATCAATAGCTTTCAGTAATTCTAAAATAGAATTTTTACCAGTAGCATCGTCCTTGCCTTCAACAGCATTTAAAGCAGATCCTTTAATGATTGGAATTTTATCTCCAGGAAATTTATAAGATGTTAAAAGTTCGCGTATTTCCTCAACTACTAAATCTACAAGTTCTTTATCTTTAACTTGATCAATTTTGTTTAAATAAACAACAAGAGCAGGAACTCCAACTTGTTTAGCTAAAAGTATATGCTCCCTTGTTTGAGGCATAGGTCCGTCAGCTGCATTAACTACAAGAATAGCTCCATCCATTTGAGCTGCCCCTGTAATCATATTTTTTACATAGTCAGCGTGGCCTGGGCAGTCTACGTGAGCATAATGTCTTTTATCAGTTTCATATTCAACGTGAGCTGTTGCAATAGTTATGCCTCGCTCTTTTTCTTCTGGAGCTTTATCAATTTGATCATAAGGAACAAAATCTGCTCCACCCTTTTCAGATAGAACTTTTGTTATAGCTACTGTTAATGTTGTTTTTCCATGGTCCACGTGACCAATTGTGCCTACGTTAGCATGCGGTTTTGTTCTCTCAAATTTTTTTTTCTCAGCCATTTCTTTTTACCTTTATATAATTTCTTTTTATTTTAATCATTGGAGCGGGTAAAGGGAATCGAACCCTTACATCCAGCTTGGAAGGCTAGCGTTCTACCATTGAACTACACCCGCAACACCCAAGTATAACACTCCAATATTGAATAAAATTTTATGAATGGTGGAGGGGGAAGGATTCGAACCTTCGAAGACCGGAGTCAACGGGTTTACAGCCCGCCCCATTTGACCGCTTTGGTACCCCTCCTAATATTCGCAGGGGAAGCGTCCCCTTGTTCAATAAAGCTTTAAACAACATGCGTTTTATATATTTTTTCTGTACAATTGCAACACGAGATTTAATTGAAAAAAACATAAAATAAGTGCAAAACAGCGCTATATTTATGAATAAATCATCATTTTTTATTGTGGGAAAACATGCGGTTATAGAGGCTTTAAAAAATCCTAGAAGGAAGGTATTGATAATTTTTTTGACTGAAGAAAGCAAAAAAAATATTCATCGAGATAGTCCAAGTCAAAATTTACTAAAGAATGTGAAAGTCTATTTTAAAACAAAAAAGGAATTAGATAAATACTGTAAAAATGATCAAATTCTTCATCAAGGGTATGTTGCTGAAATTGAACATCTTGAAAATCCTATTCTTAAAGAATTTATTAAAAATAATAATAATCTTACTTTTGCTTGTTTAGATGAAGTTACAGATCCAAGAAATATTGGTTCTATAATCAGAAGTGCAGCATCTTTTAAAATAGATGGTTTAATTGTAAAGGACAGACATTTTCCTGATGAAAGTAAAATCATGTATAAGTCTGCAAGTGGTAGTTTAGAACATATTAATATATTCAAGGTTTCAAATATTAATACAACTTTAAAATTTTTAAGAGAAAAAAATTTTTGGGTTTATGGATTTGATGCAAAAGGTGATAAAGATCTAACCGAAATTAATTGGACTGGAAATAACATACTGTTATTTGGTTCTGAAGGGTTTGGTATGAAAAAACACACAGAAAAATACACAGATTTTTTGGTAAGAATCGAAATAAACAAAAAAATAGATAGTTTAAATATTTCAAATAGTTCGGCCATTGTATTCCATTATGTTATGAAGAGAAAAAAAGATCTTGATTAGTTTAAAAATTGTTAATAAACATTATTCAAGCCCTTGTAGCTCAGCTGGTAGAGCAATTGATTTGTAATCAATAGGTCCGCGGTTCGAATCCGTGCGGGGGCACCATCATAATCATTTAGTTATTTAACTTTTCCGATCATTAAGAAAGAAAAGTTGCATGAGAACAGAACAGAACGAAGTACATACAAAGCACGTAAGTAGAACTTAGTGAAGTCGTTTTGAAGTATGGAAGATTTTATACGTTGAACGCGGTCACCGTATGTTCTCTTGCTTGTAGTTTTTCTTTTTAACTTTAAATGAAAGGAAGACATGATGAAAGAAAATATAAAATCAAAAGCTAGAAAATTAACCGACGCCATTTGTAGGGACCTACCTAGATTGCAAACCCAGAACCAAGATCCCTAAAAGTTTTTTCCTGAGCAAATGATTTCAAGTATATCTAAAACTAGATTATCTTCACATTAATTTTTTTATTTTCTTGCCTATTGTTAAATAAGCGCTAGTTAACATGCTTTAAAGATTAATACCTAATTAAGATTCACAAACAAACGTATAAAAGTATTACATTTAAATGAACAATATTAAAAATAATAAAAAAAAATTTATTATTAGAGTTAAAAAAAAAATTTTAAGAGAAACAAAAATATCTGATAAAAAATATATTACCACCTATAAAGATATTAAGAAATATTTTAAATATTTTAATAAGATTCTATTTGAAGACAAGCTTAACCCTTTTAATGATGTTAAAATTAAAAAAATGATTAAAGCTTCTGGTCAATGTATTGAAAATATTTCTTATCATAAAGGAACAAGTTTTTTTGTTCTTGAGATGATGCCAAAATATAAAAACAAACTTGAGTTCTTAAATACTATATCGCATGAAATGGTACATTTATGGCAACAAACTATAATGAAAGATACAGGAAATCATAACAAGATTTTTTTTAGTTTTAAATCTAAATTTAAAAGAATAAACTTAACTTTAGGTTATTAATTGAATCACTGTTTTTAATTCTGCAACGTTACAAAATCCTATATTTAAAACCAAGATCCCTAAAAGTTTTTTAAGTAAAGGTGGAAAAAATTATAAAAAAAAATATTATAAAAAATGGTACCTTAAATCACGAAAGGAAAATATTATGAAGTGGGCTCTTGTAGTTTATTTTATGACTGTTAGTGGTTGGCAATCTGCTGAAACTCTTGGTAAGGACAAAATGGGTTGGGCTAGTCTTGTGTA
>Ga0208113_1000561_pt1 | contig 18548 bp, 16 predicted proteins | sample Knorr_S7_td_NADW_FD_185598 | JGI IMG/M metagenome (GOLD analysis project Ga0208113, IMG submission 185598) | Marine microbial communities from Southern Atlantic Ocean transect - Knorr_S7_td_NADW_ad_2505m_LV_A (SPAdes) (version 2) | ecosystem: Environmental > Aquatic > Marine > Oceanic | place...
CATAACCGCCGAAGCCAACCACAGCGCGGGGCTGCAGGAGCTTCAACAGCCGCCTCGCCTGCCACGTACCGATGGCCAGTTTCGGGCCGCTTTTTAGACGCGCGGCGAAGCTCTTGCTGGCGATGCCGCCGGCGCTGATGCGATGGGTTTCGATGGCGTCGGCCGGCCCTTGCCAGGCGCCGCCGCGACGGTCCGTGATCACCACCATGCGGCAGCCGCGCCCGGCCAGTTCGGCGGCTAGGGCCTTGGCTGGGAATACGTGCCCGCCGGTGCCGCCGGCGGCGAGAACCACCAGGTGCCCCTTGCTGGTCATCTTAGCCTCCTTCCGCCCGGCCGCTCGCGGGTCAGGGCCAGGACCATGCCCATGCCGACGGCCAGCGCCAGCGTCGACGACCCGCCGTAGGATACGAACGGCAGGGTCATGCCCTTGGGCGGCATCAGATTGATGTTGGACGCCATGTTGATGATCGCCTGAACGGCGAACTGGACCAAAAGACCGGTCACCGCCAGCAATACGAACACGTCGCCGGACTTTAGCACTCGGGAGAACCCGCGCAGGACGACGAAAGCGAACAGCGCCACCATGATCAGGCACAGCACGAGGCCGAATTCCTCGCCGGCGACGGCGAAGATGAAATCCGCGTGGGCGTCGGGCAGGAACTCCTTGACCCGGCCCTCGCCGGGGCCGCGGCCGGCCCAGCCGCCGTTGTAGAAAGCCTCGAGGGCGCGGCTGACCTGATAGCTCTCGCCGCCGGCGGGGTCAAGGAAGCGGTCGACCCGGACCTGTACGTGGCCGAAGGTGAAATACGCCCCGAGGCTGGCGATCAGGAACCCGAACCCGATGCCGGCGACCAGGACCAGCGGCAGGCCGGCGATGAAGAACTGGACTCCCCATACGGAGGCAACGACCATGGTCATGCCGACGTCCGGCTGCATCAGCAACAACGCCGATATGGCGAAGAACAGCCCGGTGGCGATGCCGTAGCCGGGGAAGCGTCCATCCAGGCGCTGTTCGGCGAACATCCACGCGGCGACGACGGCGAACCCCGGCTTGACCAGTTCCGAAGGCTGCACGGAATAAGGGCCGACCAAAAGCCAGCGGGTGGCGCCCTTGATTTCAGGCCCGATGAACGGGGTCAGTACCATCAACGCCATGGCCGCGGCCAGACACCCCAGGGCCGCCCGCCAGACCCCTCGGGGCGACAGGAACGACATTGAAAAGATGATCGCCGCCGCCAGGCCGAGGAACAGGAACTGGCGTTTGGCGAAGTGAAAGGTATCGAGCCCCAAGCGCTCGGCCACCGGCGGCGAAGCGGCCAGGGTCAATACGGCGCCGATGGCGACGATGGCGCCAAGCGCGGCCAGGGTCCAGCGGTCGATGGTCCACCACCAACGGCCGACGAGGCTGGTATCGGTGCGGGCAATGGCGCTCATCCGCCCTCCTCCTCGGCGGCGGCGCGGGTGCCGGGAAAGATTCCCGGTTCCTCGGACGGGTCCAGATGCTTGCCGGGAAGCCTCTCGACCCGGTCGCGGAAAGCGTCGCCACGGGCCTCGAAATCGTCGAACTGGTCGAACGACGCGGCACCCGGCGACAACAGCACCACGGCGCCTTCGGCCTTTTCCTTCTTGGCCAGCTTTCGGGCGTCAGAAAGCGCCGTCTTGAGGTCACCGGAAACCGTCATCGGCACACGGCCGTCGAGGAATTGCGAGAATTCCATCGCCGCCTCGCCGATCAGGAACGCATGGCGGACGTTGCCGAGATAAGGCTCCACCGCCTTCAGGCCGCCCTCCTTGGGCCGACCGCCGCAGATCCAGTAAATGGCGTCGTAGCACGCCAACGCTCGGGCCGCGGCCTCGGCGTTGGTGGCCTTGGAATCGTTGACGTAGCCGATGCCGTCGACGAGGGCGACCGGCTCCTGGCGGTGGACCAGGCCGGGATAGCTTTGGATACAGGCCATGACCGCGTGCGGGTCGACTCCGGCCGACTTGGTGGCGGCATAGGCGGCGGCCGTGTTTTGCCAGTTGTGTCGCCCCGGGAGGCTGGGGTTCTCACGCAGGTCCATGACCGGGGTTTCATGGCCCTCGGTGTCGTCGACGAGAACGCCGTTGACGGTATAGATGCCGCCGTGGACGCGCTCAACGCCGGAAACCCCGATCACCACCTGATCGTCGGCGGCCTTGAGCTGTTCGTAAATGGCGCGGCTGTAATCGTCATCGACGCCGACGACGGCGGTGCGGGGCTTGGTTTGGCGGTAAAAGATCATCTTCTTGGCGGCGATGTAATCGTCCATGCCGGCGTAACGGTCCTGGTGGTCGGGGCTGATGTTCAACAGCACGGCGACGTCGAAGGTGATCGAACGGGTCAGTTCGAGCTGGAACGACGACATCTCCAGGACATAGGTGCCCTCTTGTTCCAGGGGGTCCAGTTGCAGCGCCGGGATACCCAGATTGCCGCCGATTTCGGCCTCGCGGCCGGACACCTGCATGATGTGGCCGATCAACGACGTCGTTGTCGATTTGCCGTTGGTGCCGGTAATGCCGATATAGGCCGCCGCCCGCTGGGTGCGGACCAGAAGCTCGGCGTCGCAGATGACCTCGACATTTTCGGCCTCGGCCAATTTGACGATTTCGTGCGGCTGCGGATGGTGGAGGGGCACGCCCGGGCTCAACACCAGAGAGGTTTGTTCCTTCCAGTCAATGCCGTAAAGGTCGACCAGCGGCACGCCTTCGTCGGCGGCCCGTTGGCGGGCGTCCTCGTCGTCGTCCCAGGCCGAAACGTCGGCCTCGCTCTTGACCAACGCCTTCGCCGCCGACAGTCCGGAAAGGCCGAGTCCGAAGACAGCGATCGGGTAACCTGCGAAGGGAAAAACGTCGATCACCCGTTCCTCACCTCAGCTTCAACGTCGCCAGCCCGGCGAGCGCCAGGATCGAGGCGATGATCCAGAACCGGATGACGATGGTGCTTTCGGCCCATCCCTTCTTTTCGAAGTGATGGTGCAAGGGGGCCATGGCGAAGATACGCTTGCCGGTCAGCTTGAAGGACACCACCTGGACGATCACCGAGACCGTCTCCAGCACGAACAGCCCGCCGACGATGAACAGCACCAGTTCGTGCTTGACGATGACGCTGACGGCGCCCATGGCCCCGCCCAAGGACAACGACCCGGTATCGCCCATGAAGATTTTCGCCGGCGGCGCATTGAACCAAAGGAAGCCCAGGCCGCCGCCGACCAGGGCCCCGCAAAAGATCGCCAGTTCTCCTGCCCCGGGCACGTAATGGAGTTGCAGGTAGCTGGAAAACACCGAGTTGCCGACCAGATAGGCGATCAGCGCGAAGACGCTGGCAGCGATCATCACCGGCACGATGGCCAGCCCGTCCAGGCCGTCGGTCAGATTGACGGCGTTGGACGACCCGACCATGACGACCGCGGCGAACAGGACGAACGCCCAGCCGAGGTCGAGAAGGACATTCTTCAGGAATGGCACCGCCAGGGTCGAGGTCAGGGCCTGCGGCAGTTGATGCATGATCGAAACCGTCGCCACCAGGGCGACCGCCGCCTGCAACAGCAATTTCAATTTCGCCGACAGTCCTTTTGAATCCCGGCGGATGACCTTCAGGTAATCGTCGAGGAAACCGATGGTGCCGTAGGAAATGGTGACCCCCATCGCCACCCATATATAGACGTTGGTGAGGTCGGCCCACAGCAACGTCGCCAGGCTCAGCGCCAGGAGAATGAGGAAGCCGCCCATGGTCGGCGTCCCCTTCTTGGTCAGAAGATGCCCTTCCGGGCCGTCGTCGCGAATCGGCTGACCGACGCTTTGATGTTTTTTCAGGGCGTTGATCAGGGGCGGACCGAACAGGAAGCTGATGATCAGCGCCGTGATGATGGCGCCGCCGGTGCGGAACGTCAGATATCGGAAGACGTTGAGGACCGCGAACTGGTCGGCCATCGGGTACAGGATATGGTAAAGCATCGCCCGCTTCCTAGCCGTTGACCACTTGCTTGTGGTTGTCGGGGTCGACGCCGCAGGGATGGCCCAGGTCGAGCAGGGCATTGACGATGGGCCCGGTGTTGGATCCGGCCGAGCCCTTGACGACGACCACGTCGCCGGGCCGGACAATCCCCGTCACCTTGGGCAACAACCGCATGGCGCTGGGGGCGGTGGCGCCGCGCATGGACTGGGGCAGGACATCCCAAAGGGCGCCCATGTACTGACCGGCGGTAAACACCAGATTGATCTTCTCGGCGATCAGGGTTTCCACTAGGGCGGCGTGCTGGCCTTCGGATTCAGGCCCCAGCTCCAGCATGTCGCCGAGGATGGCGATTCGCCGGCCACCGCCTTCCGGTTCCAACCCTCCCAGGACCTTGAAGGCGGCATTCATCGACACCGGAGACGCATTGTAGCTTTCGTCGATGACGATGAAGGCCCCGCCCGCGATTTCGACCGTATGGCGCCGACCCCGGCCCTTGAGGCCGATCATGCCAGCCAACTCAACCGCCGCCGGCCCGATTTCTCCGCCGGCGGCACCGACGGCGGCCAGCACGGCCAGGGAGTTCATCACCCAGTGGTGACCCGGTACGCCCAGCCGGTATTGGAACTCGGCCCCGTCGATCCTCGCCGTAACGTCCGATCCTTCGCAGTCGGTACGGACGTCCATGAGTCTGAACTGGGCCTCCTCATGGGCGCCGAAGGCGATGACGTTGTTCACTCCCGCCTCCCCGGCGGCGGCGGCGAGGCGGTTGAACTGCGCATTGTCGCGGTTGAGGACGGCGACGCCGTCCCCGGTCATGCCCTGGAAGATTTCCGCCTTGGCCTCGGCGATGTCGTCGACGGATTCGAAATGGGCCCCGTGCACGGCTTCGACATTGGTGATCACAGCGACGTCGGGCCTCACCATCCGCGACAGGGGCGCGATCTCGCCCGGGTGGTTCATGCCGATCTCGAACACCCCGAAGGTGGAATCGGCGGCCATCCGCGACAGGCTCAACGGCACCCCCCAGTGGTTGTTGAGGTTGCCCTGGCTGGCCGCGATCGGGCCTTGTTCCTCGAGCACGAAGCGGATCGCCTCTTTGGTGCCGGTCTTGCCGACGCTGCCGGTGACGGCGATGATTCGGGCACCGGTGCGGCGGCGGGCGGCCTGTCCCAGATCCTTGAGGGCGCGGGTCGTGTCCTTGACCTCCAGCAACGGCGCATCGCCACTGACCGCGTCCGGCCGGCGTTTGACCACCGCCGCGGCGGCGCCGGCGGCAAAGGCGTCGGCGGCGAAATCGTGGCCGTCGAACCTGGGCCCGCGGATGGCGACGAACAGATCGCCGGGTTTGGTCGTCCGGCTGTCGATGGAAACGCCATCGGCGCGCCATTCGCCGTGGGCAATGCCGCCGGTGGCGGCGAGCGCCGAACCAGTGGTCCAGAGATACGTTTTCAGCCCCGGGTTCATTGTCCGATCTCCTTTAGGGCAACGCCGACGGCTTCGGCGTCGTCGAAGGGCCGGGTTTCCTCGCCGATGATCTGTCCCTGCTCGTGCCCCTTGCCGGCGACCACCAGAAGGTCCCCCGGGCCCAGACCGTTGACCGCTTCGGCGATGGCTTGGGCGCGATCGCCGATATCGGCGGCGGCGGGAACGGCGGCAAGGATCTGGGCACGGATGTCGGCGGCGTCCTCGGTGCGGGGGTTGTCGTCGGTTACGATCACTACGTCGGCCAGTTTCCCGGCGATGGCGCCCATTTCCAGGCGTTTGCCGGAATCGCGGTCGCCGCCGCAGCCGAAGACCAGATGCAGGCGGCCCTGGGCATGGGGCCGTAGCGCTTTCAGGACGCAAGCCAGGGCAGCGGGGGTATGGGCGTAATCGACGTAGACCGGAGCGCCCGCCGGGTGGCGGCCGGCCAACTGGACCCGTCCGGGAACGCCCTGCAATTTTTCCAGTTCGGCGGTCGCCGCTTCGGCGTCGTCGCCGGAAGCGAGCGCCAGGGCCAGGGCGCACAAGGCATTCGAGGCCTGAAAACCTCCGAGGAGAGGCAGCGCCACCCGGGCCGGCTTGCCGGCCACCTCAAGCTCCAGCCGATGCCCGTCGGCCAGGGATTCGATAGCCACAAGGCGCACCTCTTCGCCGGACTGGCCATAGCGCATGATCCCGAGGCCGCGGTCCCGGCATGCCGCTTCGACCGCCTCGCCATAGGCGTCGTCGGCATTGATCACGGCGGTCCCGCCGTCGAAGATGATTTCGGTAAATAGCCGCATCTTGGCGGCCAGGTAATCGTCCATGACGCCATGGTAATCCAGGTGGTCGCGGCTGAGGTTGGTGAAGGCGCCGAGGGACGCCCTGACACCGTCGAGCCGGTATTGGTGCAGGCCGTGGCTGGAGGCTTCCAGCGCCAGCCGGTCGAACCCGGCCCGTTTAAGATCGCGCAAATTGCGATGCAGGTCGGCGGGGTCCGGCGTCGTCAGGCTGGTCCGGTTATCGAAGCCCGGCGCGGCAATGCCCAGGGTCCCGGCGCTCGTCGCTTGGTGCCCCAGTCCTTGCCAAATCTGGCGCAGGAATGAAACCACGGAGGTCTTGCCGTTGGTGCCGGTGACGGCGGCGATGGTGTCCGGTTGATCCTCGAAAAAGGCCGCCGCCATCAACGCAAATTGGCGGCGCGGGTTGGCGTCGGTGAACACCGGCACCGGGGCCTCGCCCGATGGCCCTGTTTCCGGTTCGATGGTGGTGCCGGGGGGCGCCAGCACGGCAACGGCGCCGCGGCCAAGGGCGTCGGGGATATAATCGCGGCCGTCCAGCCGGGCCCCGGGCAACGCGGCGAAAAGAAAGCCGGGCTCGACCTGTCGGGAATCACAGGTGAGCCCGGTAATATCCGTTTCGTTCACGACCGTCTGGCCCGTCAAATCCATTTTGGCTCCGTCCAAGACATCAATAAGTCGCAAGCGCCTGCTCCGGGGGGCCGGGGTCGTTGGCCCTGTTGGTCTTTCGGGGCGAACCCAAAACCGCGCGGACCCGTTTCAGCATCCGGTCCTCGGCGGCCACGGAAACACCCGCATTTGGCGGGACGAAGGGAACCGTGACCGGGGCCGCCGCCATCACGGCCACCCTGGCCTCGATCACCAAGCCCTGTCCGGGATCGGCCTCGGGCTTTCGTTTCGGGGCCATGCCGATCAGGGTCGCCATGCGGTTGACGATCCGCCCGACGGCCGGCGCCGCCACCCAACCGCCGGTGGCGTAGTTGAAGGTCCGCTCGTTGCCCTTCGGTTCATCGATCAACACCAGCACCACGTAACGCGGGTCGTCGATGGGAAAGGCGCCGACAAAGGACGAGATAATGGCGTTCTTCCGGTAGCCCCGGCCCGACAGCTTGTCGGCGGTGCCGGTCTTGCCACCGACGGCATAGCCGCGGACGGCGGCCTTGCGGCCGGTGCCGGTCTGGACCACCAGGCGCATCAGGCCGCGTATCTGTTCCGACGTTTCCGCCGACAGCACGCGGCGGCCGGGAGCCGGGACGCCGGGCCGGCGTTTCAACAGCGTGGAGGGCACAAAGGTGCCGCCGTTGACCAACGCCGCGACGCCGCTGGTCAATTGCACCGGGCTGACGGCGATGCCGTGGCCGTAGGCGATGGTCATGGTGTTGATCTCGCGCCAGCGGCGGGGCGTCAGGGGTTTGCCGACCTCGGGCAGTTCGATGGCCGCCGGAGAGAGCAGGCCCAACCGGCCGAGGTAATCCTTCTGCGCCCGAGTGCCGACGTCGACGGCCATCTTGGCGGCGCCGATGTTGGACGAATAGACGATGATCTCGGGCACCGTGAGCCAGCGGTTCTTGGCGTGGAAATCACGGATGGTGAAGCGCGAGACCTGGATCGGTTGGCTGGCGTCATAACCGCTTTCCAGGCTGACGGTGCCGGAATCGAGAGCCATCGCGACGGTGAACAGTTTGAACGTCGAGCCCATCTCGTAGACCCCTTTGGCGGCCCGGTTGAAAGCCGAGTCGCCGCCCGCGGTTGCCGGATCGTTGGGGTCGAAATCGGGCAGCGACACCATGGCCACGAATTCGCCGCTGTCGGCGTCGAGCACCAGCCCGGTGGCGCCGAGGGCCCTGAATTCACCCATCGTCGCGGCGAGTTCCTGGCGCAGCATCGCCTGGATGCGAAGGTCCAGCGCCAGCTCGAGGCGGTTGCCGGCACGAAGGGTCTGGTCGAAACGCATCTCCATCCCGGCGATGCCGTTGCCGTCGACGTCGGTCAGGCCGAGCACATGGGCGGCCAAACGGCCATGCGGATAGACCCGGCGTTCGCCGCGCTGAAAGCCGAAGCCCGGAAGCCCAAGCCGGTTGACCCGGTATTGCTGTTTCGGGGTCAGGTTGCGGCTGATCCAGACGAAACGGCCCTTCGATTTGATCTTCGCCAAGACGTCGCCGCGCTCGAGGGCGGGCAGCACTTGGATCAGCTTATCGGCGGCCTCCTCGGCGTTCAGCACCGAGGCCGGGTCGGCGTACAGCGACGCCGTCGATAAGCTGGTGGCCAGCACGATGCCGTTGCGGTCGACGATATCGGCGCGCCCCACGGGCGCCGCCGGAGACTGTTCGATATGCGCCACCTTTGGCTCGCCGCCGGCCTTGAATACGGTCAAATCGACCAAGCGGACGCCGATGGCGGCAAACGCCATGGCGATGACGACGCTGGTGACCAGCAGCCTGTTGCGGCCGGTTTCGATGGCCTGCTTGCGGATGCCTTCGATCCTCCGCGCGCCCTGGACTTGCGCCACGGGTTGGCGTTTGGCGGCGGTCATCGGGGCTGCTCCTGGATGACGACGCTGGCCGTCAACGGGGTGACGGTCTCGGCGTTGTCCTGGTGAATAGGCGGCAGCAGCTCCCGGGCCGTACCGACCTGCCGGGAATCGATGGCGGTCATACCCAGATAGCGCTCGGCCAGAATCTTGAGCCTGCTCGGCTCGTTGAGGTAGCTCCATTCCGCCTTCAGCACGTGAATGGCCTGGCGGTCGTCGGTGATCGACCGGTTGAGCCCGAGGAGTTGATCCTCCATGTCCTGGACCTGGTACTTGACCGTGAACAGGGTCAGGCTCAGCAACACGGCGAGAAGAACGATCAGCAGCGTGGCCGGACGGATCATCGGGGTTTCCTCTTATACCGCTTGGCGGGCCGGGGTTTCGGTGCGCTCGGCGGCGCGCATTCGGGCCGAACGGGCGCGGGGGTTGGCCTCGGTTTCCGCCGCCGTCGGCTTGACGACGCGGCGGTGTAAAAGCTTGAACGTCGGGGCCGCTTCGGCCGTTTGCGGGGAAAGATGACGCGACGGTTTGGCGGCGGTACCGGATCGCCCCTGCAGGAACTCCTTGGCCTGGCGGTCCTCGAGGGAATGAAACGACACCACGCTCAAGCGCCCGCCGGGACGGAGCAGGATTTCGGCCGCGTTCAGCCCGCGTTCCAGTTCGCCCATCTCGTCATTGACGTAGATGCGAAGCGCCTGAAACGTGCGCGTCGCCGGGTCGATCCCGTCCTTAGACTTGACGACCACCCGGCGCACTAGTTCGGCTAGCTTCCCGGTGCGGGTAATCGGCGAATCGCGCCTGGATTCGACGATCGCCCTGGCGATGCGCCGGGACCGGCGTTCCTCGCCGTAGCGGAAGATGATGTCGGCCAATTCCTTTTCGGTCAGCCGGTTTACGGCCTCGGCGGCGGTCATGCCCGAAGACGCCATACGCATATCCAGCGGCCCGTCGGCGCGGAACGAAAAGCCACGTTCGGGATCGTCCAACTGCATCGACGAAACGCCGAGGTCGAGGGCAATGCCGTCGATGCGCTCGACACCGACCTCGGACAACAGCCGAACCATGTCGCCGAAGCGGCCGTTCAATACCGTGACCCGGCCCCGGAACCGGCTCTCCAGGTCGGCGCCGATGGCCAGCGCCCGGGGATCACGGTCGATGCCCCAGACAGTACAGTCGACGGCCTCCAAAAGCGCCTCGGCATAGCCGCCGGCGCCGAAGGTGGCATCGACGTAAATGGCGCCGTCGCGGGGACTCAGCGCCTCCATGACCTCATTCAACATCACCGGGGTGTGGGGGGTGCGGCTTGCCATGGCCTAGGCCTCCCCCTTGTCCGGGTTTTGCGGCCTTCGCAGTTGCAGGGTGGCGCCGCGGGTGCGGGCCTGTTCGAAGGCTTTGCCGCGGTTGGCCTCGTAGGTCTTGGGCTCCCAAATCTGGAAGCGGCGTCCCCGCCCGACGAAAAGGGCCTGGCCAGAAATACCTGTCGTTTTGAGGACGTCTTTGGGCAACGCCACGCGGCCTTCGGGGTCGAGGGGAAGACGATGCGCGCTCTCGAGGATGACGGACAGGTCGTCCTGTTCGTCGGAGAACATGGGCAGGTCCTCGAGGCTGTCGCTCAGGCGCTCCATGAAGTTCTCGTCACAGGCTTCGAAGGCGTTGAATTTGAACAACGGATAGACGTAAAGGCCGCTGAAGGACTGGCTGCCCAAAGCGTCGCGGAAGGGTTTGGGCACCGAGACCCGTCCCTTCCTGTCGATCCTGTTGACGTATCTGCCAACAAAAAGTGCCATGGTCGCTCCCGCAATAATTCTTTCGTACCAACGGCTTCTGCTGCCGTTACCCATCCGTTGCCGGTATTGAAAATTCCCCGCGGACCGTCGACACCCCATGATCGCAAAATGGCTAATAATGGGATATCATGGGTATTGATGGGCGTCAATGGGACACTATGGCTTTTCATGGGTTAACAAAACCTTTCCAAAGCGAAGGAAACCGTGAGTTTTCCCTTCCCCGGCACGGCTGAAATGACGGCTTTTCCATTAGCCGCCTATTGGGCGCCTGGATTTCGGCGGTTTTGTGTCCTGGAAAGGGCGGTTTTTGGGCGTTTTCCTACCCTCGAATAGGGCCGCCCGGACGGGGCCGCGAACAAGCGGCGGAAAGGAAGGGAAAAAAGAAAAGCCAGACGGCCTGTAAGCCGGGTTCTGTCCCTGCCACCGAAAATATCGGCGCCAGGAGATGGCCATTCATCTGGGACGCCCGTTACCGGACGCCTCGCGCGACCTACCCGGGCAGCGACGCGGAAACCCGCCTGCCGGAGAATCTCCGGCTTGCCGCCCCTACTTGGTCTTGCTCCCGATGGGGTTTACCCTGCCACCCCCGTTGCCGGGGGCGCGGTGCGCTCTTACCGCACCCTTTCACCCTTACCTTGGGACCGGAGCCCCTTTGGCGGTTTGCTTTCTGTGGCACTTTCCCTGGGGTCGCCCCCGCCGGCCGTTAACCGGCACCGTGTCTCCGTGGAGCCCGGACTTTCCTCCCCTCGCGGGTTTCCCCGGTGCGAGAGGCAGCCATCCGGCCGTCTGGCAGGGCTTAAATTAGTCTTAGCCACGGCGGCGTCAAGTGTTGAAGGGTTAAGCCACAAGCTCCAACAATCCCTTCACCAAAGACATCGTCTCGCCGTCACACTCCCGATCAATTTTTTGTGGCCGAAAATGGCGCTGAAATGCCATGATGGTCGCGTCCCTACTGATCGTTTCGTAGCCAATTTCTTCGAGCATGACCTCAACACTCGGGCCACTTTTTTTAAAGGTTCCGGGAAATTTCGGCCACAACCCCACTCCCATCCCGGCTAGCCATTCCCAGTCAAACAATTCACCGGGATCGATCTTTCGTCTGGGTGAAATGTCGGAATGACCGACGATATTGCGGGGGGGAATCGAGTGGCGAGTTTGGATTTCCTTTGCCAGATGCGCCAGCGCCGCCATCTGGGGGTCGGGGAAATCCCGGTAGCCGAATTGGTGACCGGGATTGACCAGCTCGACGCCGACGGAGCGGCCGTTGATGTCGGTCTCGCCACGCCAATACGCCTCGCCGGCGTGCCAGGCACGCTTGTCCTCGGCAACCAGGGAGATAACCGTCCCGTCTTCGTCGATGACGTAATGGGCGCTGACGCGGGCCCCTGCGTCGCACAAGTGCTCCAGCGCCGCCGCGGCACTTTCCATGCCGGTGTAATGCAGGACAACCATGTCGATGGGCGTGTCCGCCGGACGGTCGTCGAAGTTGGGCGAAGGTCTTTCCGACGCCGTCACTTCAGCCCCCGCTCCTTCTCGACGACGTCATAGGCGGCGTTGATGGCGGCCATTTTCTCGTTCGCCACGTCGATGAATTCCTGCGGCATGCCCTGGGCGATCAGGGTATCGGGGTGGTTTTCGCGGATCAGGGTGCGGTAGGTCTTTTTGATCTCATCGTCGGAAACTTTTCTAGAAAGGCCCAGCACCTGATAGGGGTCGGCCCCGTCGGCGGCGCCGACGTCGCCCCCGGGGCCACCCATGTGGATGGCCTTCAGGCGCTCGAACTGAACCTCTGAAAAGCCGAAGATCAGCGCCGTCTTGCGCAGGAATTCAAGTTCCTTGGGATGGACGAAGCCGTCGGCGCGGGCGATATGAAAAAGCCCGCCCAGCAATTCCTCCATCACCGCCGGTTGGTGGGCGAACATCATCGAGATTTGCTCGGCGTAGGGCTCGAAGTCCTGGGCGTCCTTCTTGGCCTCGTTAAACAGCCGACCGACGTTTTTCATCTCGTCCGGCGGAATGTGGAACAGCTCCTTGAAGGCATCGACCTCGGCCCGGGTGACACGGCCGTCGGCCTTGGCCATCTTGGCGGAAAGGACGATGACGGCGGTGGTGAAGGCGACCTGCCGGTTGACGTTATCGTCGATACGCCCGGCGTCCCCGGCCTTCATCTTGTCGTAGGCGTGGCCGGCGACGGTGCCCATGATCAAGCCCAGCGGCCCGCCCATGGCGAACCCAGCGAAGCCGCCGATGACCTTGCCCCAGATGCTCATGCTTTAATTTTCCCGGAGGCTGATTCGTCCCGCCATCGGCAGCTTCAAGGCCAGGTCCAGGGGATCGATGCCGAATGACAGGCCGAGGAGGTTGATTTCCAGCCCTTCCTCGACGGCCGCCAGCACCCCCACCAGCCCGAACAGGGACACCTGATAGCCGGTGCCGCTGGGGGTCCCGGCGACCAGGGCGCCGCCCGGCAGGTAGTCCTTGCCGATCGCCGTTGGCGGCAGGTCGACTCTCAACTCCGGCACCGCCCGGGCGACGTAGGCGGTAAAGGTGTTGGAGTTGGGTCCGGGCCAAAGGGCATAGTCGTCAACGTGGGGATATTTTCGGGCCACGGCGTCGATGTGCTTGATGATGTCGTCGACGCTGTCGCCGCGAAGGTCGGCGATGACCCGGGGTTCGGCCCCGAACCAGCGCCGGTCGGGGGCCGCCTGGTGAATGACCAGGGGCGAGCGTCCGTGATGGGCCAACCAGCCGATGACTTCGTAAACGGTGTAATTGAGCCCGTCCGTCGGCTTGACGGCGATCCACGAATGGACGCCGAAAAAGCCGCGCCAGCTATAGGCGCGGGCGACATAGAATTGGACCACCGCTTGGCGGTAAGTGGCCGGATCGGGGGAGATGCCTAAGGGCTCGCGGCTTGCCGTTCGCCAGTCCGCATTCACCGTATGCCTCCCTATTCCGACGACGGCGCCGACTACCAACAGGAAGATCGGCACCGCCAGCCAAAGCCTGGTCTTTTGCCGCGGTTTTTCCATCGACCGTCCCTTTCGAACCGCCCCTACGTGAGACTGTAAATTGCAAATCCGATCTTGGCAAAACAAAGGCGTTTACGTCACCATCAAATATTCTAATGATGACCGTCAACATGACCGACACCGTTGATACCCTTGTCATCGGCGCCGGGGTCATCGGCCTGGCGATCGCCCGGCGCATGGCCCTGGCCGGCCGGGAGGTGGTCGTGTTGGAGGCCGAGGACGCCATCGGCACCGGCATCAGCTCGCGCAATTCCGAAGTTATCCACGCCGGCATCTATTACCTCGAGGGCAGCCTCCGGGCCCGGCTCTGCGTCGCCGGCAAGAAGGCGCTGTATGACTATTTGCAATCCCACGGCGTCCCGTTCCGGAGCCGCGGCAAGCTGGTGGTGGCCACGGCGGAGGACGAAGTGCCGTTACTCGACGCCATCGAGGCCAAGGCCAAGGCCAACGGCGTCGACGACCTGACAAGGCTCGACCCAGACCAAGTCAGCGACATCGAGCCGGCGGTGAAATGCGCAGGCGCGCTGTTGTCGCCGTCGACCGGCATCTTCGATTCCCACGCCTACATGCTGGCGCTGCAAGGCGAGGCCGAGGACCACGGCGCCGCCATCGCCTTTTCGAGCCCCTTCGAAGGGGGAGTCATTAACGGCGACGGCATCACCGTGCGCGTCGGCGGCGCCGAGCCGACGGAAATCCGCTGCCGCCATTTCATCAACACTGCCGGGCTGGGCGCTCAATCGGTGGCCACGGGAATCGAAGGCTTCCCGGCCGAACACATTCCGCCGCTCTATTACGCCAAAGGGGACTATTTCATCCTGACCGGCAAAAGTCCCTTCGAGCGGCTGATCTACCCGGTGCCAGGGCCGGTGGGGCTCGGTGTCCATTCCTCGGTGGACATGGGCGGGCAGTGCAAGTTCGGGCCCGACGTGGAATGGATCGACACCCCCGACTACGACGTCGATCCGAACCAGGCCGAGAAGTTTTACCAGGCCATCCGCCGTTATTGGCCGGACCTGCCTGACGGCGCGCTGCAACCCGGATACGTGGGTGTGCGCCCGAAGCTGGCGCCCGAGGGCCAGCCGGCCGCCGATTTCACCGTCCGCGGCCCGGAAACCCACGGCATCGACGGCATGGTGCATCTGTTCGGCATCGATTCGCCGGGCCTGACGTCGTCGCTGGCGATCGCCGATTACGCCGCCGGGCTTCTCGGGTTCGGCCAAGGCAACGACAAGGCCGCCGAGAGCGGCTAAGGAGGACACGCCATGACGGCAAAAAAACAAAACCCGGCCGAAGGCCCGTCGCAGGCCGAATGGGCGGCCATCGCCGACACCACCCTGCCCGGCGGCGCCCTGGGCACCAACATGGTACCTAAGGCCGAACGTTTCATCATCCGCTGCGGACAAGGCGCCCGGGTCGAGGACCTGGAAGGCAACTGGCATATCGATTACGTGCTCGGCGCCGGGGCTTTGATTTTGGGCCATGCCCACCCTGCGCCGATGAAGGCGGTTGAGGAACAATTGGCCAAGGGCATCCATTTTTTCGGCGCCCTCAACGAGGCCTGCCTGCATTTGGCCAGGGAATTGACCGACGCCATTCCCTGCGCCGAACGGCTAGCCTTCACCACCACCGGATCGGAAGCGACCTTTTACGCGCTGCGCATGGCCCGGGCCTTCACCGGGCGCCCCAACGTGCTCAAGTTCGAAGGCGCCTATCACGGCAACCACGACTATTCCCAGGTCAGCGTCTCGCCCGGCGCGGCGACCAATTTTCCCGCCGGGCGGGCAGACAGCGCCGGCGTGCCCGAAGTGCTTCCGTCGACGGTCTTGATCGCGCCTTATAACGACCTCGAAACAACCCGCAAAATCGTCGAGCCGGTGCAAAGGGTGATCTTTTCCGAACCCGGTTTCCTGTCCGGTTTGCGCAAGATCTGCGACGACAACGACGTGGTGCTGATTTTCGACGAGGTGGTGACCGGCTTCCGCCTCGCCTATGGCGGCGGCCAGGAAAATTTCGGCGTCACCCCGGATGTCGCCGCCTACGGCAAGATCGCCGGCGGCGGCGCCTCTCTGGGCGCGGTGGCCGGAAAAGCCGAGATCATCGATTTCGCCGACCCGGCACGGCGGGGTAACGGCGACTATGCACAGATCAACGGCACGCTGCACGGCAACCCTCTGGCCTCGGCAGCCGGGCTGGCGACGCTGATGGAACTGCGAAAACCGGGCTTTTACGATGACCTCAACGCCAAGGCCGACGATCTCAGGAAAGCCTGCCAGCAGGTTCTCGACCGCCATCACCTGGAAGCCGTTGTCTGCGGCCAGGAGTCGTTCTGGCAAATCCTTTTCCTCGACAAACCACCCCGGGATTACGCCGACGTCCGGGCGTCGGATATGGCCACCTCGAAGGCGCTTGACTTTGGCTGCCTGTCGGAGGGGCTTTACGTGCTGCCCGGTATCAGGCGGTTCGTTTCGGCCGTTCATTCCAGCGACGATTTCGAAGAAACCGTCCGCGCCCTCGACGCCGCCTGCCGGGGGCTGGCCTAGTACTTCTTTCGCGCGACGGATAGTCGAAACTTCTTCAGTTCCTCTTCCATGTCGTTTTTTCCGGTTCGTCGAGCTCAAACTCGACGCCGATGCCTTCGACGAATTCCCGGGCGACCCGAGCCGGAATTTTGCCGTAGCCTTCCACGTGAAGCTCGACAAAGTCGTCGTTTTCAAATGAGTCGTCGACGATCAGCCAGGCACCGTCGGCGGAGAGGTCCTTGACGGTGACATCCCGTTCGACCCCGTCTTCGCCGATGATCGTCGCCGTGACGTGTTCCGGCACTTCCGTGCGTTGATGGCGGCGCTGCTCCGCTATGGGGCCGCCGGGAGCGTCGATTTTCTTGTCCTGGTCGTCGCTCATGGTCTTGGCTTCCCTTACCGGGACATGGTTAATCCTCGGCCGTCTCGCCGGTTACGCGCCCGAAGCGTTCCCGATAGGCGGGCCAGACATCCGGGTTGACCAAACGCGGGGGGCAGGCGCCTCGGAAAATGGTCAGCCACTGTTCTGCGGCCCAGGACGCCATTTTGTACGTGCAGTCGTCGGTGACGCCGGCGATGTGGGGGCTGACGATGACGTTGTCGAATTCCAGCAGCGGGTGGTCCAGGGGCGGCGGTTCCTCGGCGAAGACATCGAGCCCGGCGCCGGCGATGCCGCCCTCCGACATCACCGCCGCTAGTGCCCCTTCGTCATGGATGCCGCCGCGGGCGGTGGTGATGAAATAGGCCGTCGGTTTCATTAATTCGAATTCCCGCCTGCCGACCATGCTCTTGGTTTCTTCCGTCAGCGGACAGTTGAGGGAAACGAAATCGGCCTCGGTAAAGACGTCATCGAAGGAAACCTGTTGGGCGCCCTGTTCGCTGAAATCCTCGGGCGTGATATAGGGGTCATAGGCGATGACCCGCATCGCGAACATCTGCCCCGCCAGGGCCGAAACCCGGCGCCCGACGTTGCCGAGGCCGATGATGCCGAGCGTGCGGCCGGTCAATTCCTTGCCCTTGTACGTCCACCGGTCCCAATCGTCCCTGTCCAGCCGCATGCGCCGGTCCGATTGCACGATCTGTTTTGAAAGCGCCAGCATCATACCGAGAACGTGCTGGGCAACCGATTCCGAATTGGCGCCGGCCTGATTGACGACCAGGATTCCGGCCTCGGTACAGGTGTCGACGTCGACCATGTCGTATCCGGCGCCGTTGACCGAAAAGGCCAACAGGTTCGGGCACCGCTCGATCAACGGCCGTTCAGGGATAAAGGGAGGCTGAATTTCGTTGCTCGCCAGCAACTGAAAGCCGTGGGCTTCGGCCAGCGCCGCCCAATTGCCTTCCTCGGCGGCGCCGAAGCTGAGCCTGTGAAGATCGATGCCGTTCTTGCCTGCGAGCATCTCTTCGGCCACCGGGTCTATCCATTTCTCGAAATAGACCAATTTTTTGGTTTCTGCCGTCATTTGCGCTTTTTTCAATCAATGGGAACCCGTTCAAGCCGACGCCAAAGCCAGCCTCCCGAACAATAGCCTGAATGGCCGAGTTTCCCCAAACTTCGGCTTTCCCTTATATTATGGGGTTTAACGGGGGTGGGTGTGATGACCGGCACAGGGGTGGCTAGTAGCCTGTATCATCTAAATTGCGCCCCTACGATCGCTTTTCCCGTTTCCTCGGCAGGAGGAGGCGCGTAGGCGATGCGGGCACATCGGCAAGCGTTTCCGACGCCCCGAGGGGACGGGAAAAGCGATCGTAGGGTCGCAATTTAGATGATACAGGCTACTAGGGGCTGGCAAATCTGGATCGACCGGGGGGGGACGTTTACCGACCTGGTGGCCAGGCGCCCGGATGGCAAGCTGGTCACCCACAAGCTGTTGTCGGAAAACCCGGGCCATTACCAGGACGCGGCGTTGCAAGGAATCCGCGACCTGCTGGGCCTGGCCCCGCCCGATCCCATCCCGACCGACGCCATCGACGTCGTCCGCATGGGAACCACGGTGGCCACCAACGCGCTTCTGGAACGGACAGGCGACCCTACGGTCCTAGTCATCACCAAAGGGTTCGCCGATGCGCTTCGGATCGGTTACCAGAACCGGCCGAAGCTGTTCGAGCGCCACATCCGGCTTCCGGAAATGCTTTATCAGCGGGTCATCGAGGTCGATGAACGCCTGAATGCCACCGGCGAAATCTTGACCGCCCCGGACCCGGATACGGTGCGAGTGGATTTGCAAGCCGCTTTCGACGACGGCATCCGGTCCGCGGCAATCGTCTTCATGCACGGCTACCGGTATCCGGGGCACGAAAAAATCGTCGCCGACCTGGCCCAGGATGTGGGGTTTATCCAGGTCTCGGCCTCGCACCGGGTCAGCCCGCTGATGAAGCTGGTATCGCGCGGCGACACTACGGTGGTGGACGCCTATCTTTCTCCCATCCTCAGGCGATA
>Ga0208113_1000562_pt1 | contig 18533 bp, 14 predicted proteins | sample Knorr_S7_td_NADW_FD_185598 | JGI IMG/M metagenome (GOLD analysis project Ga0208113, IMG submission 185598) | Marine microbial communities from Southern Atlantic Ocean transect - Knorr_S7_td_NADW_ad_2505m_LV_A (SPAdes) (version 2) | ecosystem: Environmental > Aquatic > Marine > Oceanic | place...
GCTGTAGGTCGATTATCACGTCGAGGATGTTGACCTCTCCGTCTCCGTTGGCGTCGCCGCAAATCCCCTCAAGTATGCCTATGCAGACCGATTCTCCTACACCTGGGATGGTCATGGGAGGGGCGTCGCCTGAACCGAGAAGGACATCCTCGATCTTCAGGAAGAAGCTATCAACCTTGGCGTTCTTGTCCGTCTTCAACGTGACACTCACCAGTTCGAGAGGTGATCCTGAGTGACCGCTTGAGCAGGCCAGCGCAATGTTAAGCTTGCCCCGCCGTCGTCATGTTCGACGCCCAGGCAATCTTTCTGGATGGGCAGCGCCCATTCCAAATGGAACCGGCTGTGAGCATGAGCACGACAAGGACCGTTAGCTTGCGCATATTCGACTCTCCAAATCTGGATTGCGGGCCACGGTCTGTGTTTTGGCTCTAACGTTTGGATGGTCTTTACGGCGATCGCATAGACCGCCCGAGATTTCTGAGTATTGATTTAACATGACACAGCCTATCATCAGAAATTCCAACGATAAACGCGTAATTGAAAAATTTGGAAGTTTCGACGCTTTGAAACCGTGAAATGTGGCCCGTTGTCGACCGAAAGAGCGAAATGCAGCTCCAGTTACTGGTGGAAAAGGTTGACGAGCCAATTTCCCGTTGCTAAACTCGCTGGAATCCTGGGAACGTTACTGGAATCAAGATGACGAAGACGGGGAGCGAAAATGGTCACAGCAACTAAGGATATGCAACTCATTTCTCACCTGATGCGGCGCGCTGGATTCGGCGTTGGACTCCCGGAGCTTGAATCCCTTGCGCAGAATGGCTATAACGAAACCGTCAACCGGCTCTTGAAACCCACGAATGTTCAGGAAATGACGGATGACCTGATCCGTCGGTATCATCACGAACAGTCAGGTATGATGGGCCAAAATAATCCGGGCGCCTACTGGCTCTACAAGATGATAACCACAACAGACCCCCTCACAGAGAAGATGGCCCTGTTTTGGCACGGCATATTCGCCACGGGTTATCCAAAAATCACTCAGGGCAAAGTGCTGAACGACCAGATAAGGATGTTCCGCCGCTACGGCACAGGGAATTTTAGGACACTGCTGCTGGAACTTTCGAAAGACCCTGCGATGATCGTGTGGCTTGACAACCATGACAACCATGATGGCGCGATCAACGAAAACTTTGGAAGAGAACTACTGGAACTGTTCTCGATGGGCGTCGGCAACTATTCAGAGCAGGATATCAAGGAGACGGCCCGCGCATTTACGGGCTGGACAATCGGCAACACCGAGTACATGGCGCTCAGGGCGGAGCGCGACTCTATATGGCCCTATGGCCGAATCGCGTGGCATTTTGAATTCAAGGAAGACGATCACGACTCTGGGGAGAAGGAATTTCTCGGAAACACCGGTCGGCTCAACGGCGATGAGATCATTGACATAATATGCCAACAGGAGTCCACGGCGCGTTTCATATCGAGGCATATGTATCATTTCTTTGTGGCCGACGAGCCGCCCGTTCCCCAGTGGCCTTACACGCCTCCACGAGACCCTAAGGCCATCGACACTCTGACTCAAGCGTACTTTGACAACGACTATGACATTCGCGCCATGCTTGATATTTTGTTCAATTCCGAATTTTTCAAGTCTGAGGATTCCTGGCATGAGCGAGTGAAAAGCCCGGCGGAGCTTGTGGCGGGAATTTTGAGGCTAACAGGCGAGTTCGATAGGCCTCGAAGGGAGATTCTTGACCGGTCCACCCAGGCGATTTACATGGGCCAGCACCTTATCAACCCACCCTCCGTTGAAGGATGGCACCAGGGGACCGAATGGATCGACACCGGCACGCTTGTCGAGCGACTGAATTTCGCATCTCAGCAGATGTCGAACGTCGAAAATCCGGGCGTTGCAGAGATCATCGGTCGCGTTATCGGTGATGGCTCTCACCAGGCAGACGATTCGTTGGTTCAAAGGTGTTTGGACGAAATGGGCGTCACTTCTGTTTCTGAAGGGACTCGCGCAATTTTGGAGAACTTCGCCGCACAGAATCGAGGCTTGGAAAATGACGCAACTCAGATCGTCGCTCAGATGCTCCAGATGGTCGCCGCCACCCATGAGTTCCAGCGTGCTTAGTCACGCCGTATTGTTCTTTCAAAGTTCAAGGCAATCCGTGGAGTTAAGAATATGACGACGCGAACGCGCCAGTTCATGAAATATAGCCACACCATCGGCCTATCAACTATGTCCGGTCGTGGGTTCTATTATCCCGTAGACACGGCCATCGGCGAGGATGATCGTCTGTACACGGTCAGCCGATCTCTGGACGGCGACCCCCGGGGCATTAGAGTGACAATTTACGATTTGGCAAGCGAATATTTCGGAACGTTCGGCGAATCTGGCGAGGACGATGGCCAGATGATTTGGCCCACTGGAGTCGCGCGCGACACGCAGGGTCGAACCTTCGTCAGCGACGAATTCACCAATCGGATAACGGTATTCGATGTCGATGGCGATTTCTCCCATAGTTGGGGAAAGATGGGGTCAGGCGCCGGGGAATTGGATGGTCCTTCGGGTGTCGCGTTCGACCGCGACCAGAACCTACTTGTGGTCGACCACCACAACCACAGGGTCCAACGATACTCCCAGAACGGAATATTCCTTTCGGAATTCGGAAGTTTTGGCTCTGCGAACGGCGAATTAAATCTGCCCTGGGGGATAACGGCCAGCTCCAAAGGTGATATTTACGTCGCCGACTGGCGAAATGACCGGATTCAACAATTCTCCTCAGACGGCGAATACCTTGCAAGCTTTGGCCGGTCGGGCAGAGACGACGGCGAACTGTTCAGACCCTCCAGTGTTGCCGTCGACCCTGACGGGTATGTCTATGTCGCTGACTGGGGCAATGAGCGAGTCCAGATATTCGATCCGGATGGCGGGTTCGTCCAGAGTATCCGGGGCGAGGCCACTGACTCTAAATGGGCCGAAGCGTTCCTAGAAATTAATCTTGAAGAGGCCGCCGCCAGGGACAGGGCAAACATGGAACCTGACATCAAATTCTTCAATGACGACCCCCATGAGGAATCGTCCCATATCGAAAAGTATTTTTGGGCGCCAACATCGCTAAAACTTGATTCCGAAGGCAGGATGTACGTTACTGAGAGCAACCGCCACAGAGTCCAGATATACGATAAGGCCTGAACAAACCGTTGACACCGCGAATGTTGAACCGTAAACAAGGAGGAAGCCTAGACATGACCTCACCTGCCAACGCCAAGACCGTCGTCGTAATCCAGCTATCCGGTGGCAACGACGCTTTGAACACCGTGATCCCATACAACAACGAGCATTACTACGACCTGCGCCCTCAAGTGAACATCTCCCAGGATAACGTGCTGAAGATCAACGATGAATTGGGCTTCAACCCGAGCATGGCTCCGATCAAGCGACTTTGGGACGAAGGCAATGTCGCCGTTATCAATGGCATCGGTTATCCAAGTCCCAACAGGTCTCATTTTCGGTCGATGGACGTATGGCACACCGCCGAGCCTGACACGATCTCCAACGAAGGCTGGCTTGGCAGAGCGATACGCCAGATTGATCCTGACGGCGAGAACGTCATCACCGGTGTGAACTTCGGCAGGGGACTGCCCCGGGCTCTGTACGCCAAGGACGTTCCTGTTGCTTCTGTGGGGAACCTTGAAAACTACGGTTTGATGACCGATATGAAAAACGAAGCGGCTCGAAATCTTGCCCTGGAAGCCTTCTCCCAGATGTACGGGGGAAGCGGCAAAGACACCATCGCGCAGTTCATCAGCCAGACGGGTCTCGATGCCCTGAAGGGCGCCGACATACTGCGCGCCGCGCCTCGACAGTATTCATCTACCGTGGAGTACGCGCACACGCCTATAGCCCAGAACCTGAAATCCATTTCGCAGGTGATGTCTGCCGACCTCGGAACTCGTGTGTTCTATACCCAACACGGCAGCTTCGACACCCATTCAGGCGAGTTGTCCGCCCATTCGAAGCTTTGGCAGGATGTCTCAGAAGCGGTCGGAGATTTCACGGACGATCTCAAAGAACATGGACAACTGGATGACACACTTATTCTGATGTTCTCGGAGTTCGGCAGGCGAATCAAGGATAATGGCGCCGGCACAGACCACGGGTCGGGAGGCTCTGCCTTCGTGATCGGCGGGGCGGTTAACGGCGGAACGTACGGCGAGTTTCCCTCGTTGCGCTCCGAGGACCAGATTGAGGGCGACATGCGTTTTAATAACGACTTCCGCATCACATATTCGACAATCGCCGACCGCTGGTTGGGTCTCGATCCGGTTCACATTGCTAATGGGACATTCGAGCAGTTCGACTTCGTGGACTGACGACTGCGAGCGATTCAGACTACATAGAATTTAACAGCATCCGTCCGAAATCGGGCGGATTGCTGTTTTCTACTACTAATTCTGTGGCATCGTGGAAGATCATGAAATCGCGCATTGTTTCAGCCATGGCCGCCGCCAACGAATCCAGAGGTACGTCGCCAGCCTCTATGTATAGCTTCCTGAGAATAAGTGTCCCTGTTTTGCGTTCCAGCTTGGGGTCGAATCGACCGACTAATCGGTCATTGTGCAGTATTGGCAGGCAAAAATAGCCCCACTTGCGGATTTTCTCCGGCTTGTATGCTTCCAGTATTTGGTCGAATCCCCAGAACTGTTCGTCGCGACCTTTGGCCCAGAACAGGTTGTCGAACGGGCTAAGAAAAGTCGTGTGCTTTGGCGTCAGGTCGCCGTCAGCGGCCCGCTTGAGCGTGTCAAGATTGTCTAGATGGACAACCATATCTCGCGTGTTTGAGCCGCCCAAGTCTGCTTGGATTTGAACGAACGTGCCGTCGTTTGCCAATTCTGCCAAAATCGCTTTCGCCACAGTGCGTTTGGTGTGAGTGTAGTCGCAGACCTGGGCAAGTTCGCAGACTCCTAACGACAGGAGCGATTTTTCCAAGATGTGTCGGGTCGCTTCGTCCTCGGTGGGCTCCTCGTGGCTGACCCAGCCAGGAAGGACACGATCCTTCAAATCATAAACCCGCTGGAATTTTTGCCTATTAGCGACCATCAGGTCTCCCTGATTGTAGAGGTGTTCCAGCGCTCGCTTTGCTGGTTTCCAGTCCCACCAGGCCCCTCGCTTCGGGCCTCCTCGGTCGAAATCGGCGGAACGGGATGGCCCGTTTTCACGAACGTGTGATAGGATCTGATCGACAAGTTGGCGGTTCTCAGACTTTGCAAACCAACTTTTCCGCCAGTGATTTGGACTCTCACGGCGTTGGCGCATCTCAGGCAGGCTGAACCGATAGTCGGTGAGCGGTATTAGACAAGCGGCGTGAAGCCAATATTCGTACAGCCGACGGCCATTCTCAGCGTCGGAACTTCCAGATAGAAGGTCATCGAATAGGGACGTGTCGTAACTGCCCAATCGGCTCCACAGCACCAGGTACTGGCTGCGCTGCACCATCTGAAGGGTGTCTATCTGGACACAGCCGATCTGCTCAACGGTCTCGTAAATATCCTGTTGACTGCTTTCTCCGTTTGGTCTGTCGGCAAGGCCCTGCGAGTGAAGAGCCAACGCCCGTAGCGCTGGCAAGTTGTAAGTTGTATTGCTCAGTTTGATCCTCCTACAGAAGTCGATTTCAAATCGTTGACCGAGTGAACAGCTGGAGCTATCATCTTTGCAAGTGGCGATCTGCGTAGCTGCCGAAGTGTTGAGGAGAATCCATGAACAGAATCATGCGCGCGCTGTTGCGAACCGTATTGGTGCAACTCCCTCTCGCTCGGGAACGGATGGAGAGCGGAGTGGCGTATAATCCATTGTCTACAAAGATGCACTCCGACCCGTATCCAATTTATCGCAAGCTGAGAGAGAAGTCACCTATACATCGGAGCAGATTGATCAACGGATGGATTCTCACCAGACATCGGGATGTTGACGCGGTTCTCAGAGACTCGAAAAGATTCTCAAATGACGAGCGCAACGGAACCAACGTTCAGTTCAGCCCATATGCCGATGAAGCCCGCAGTATGCTGAGAATTGACCCGCCAGACCATACACGCATGCGTTCATTGGTTGGCAAAGCCTTCACGCCTCGGGCAGTCGCCGAACTCAAGCCACGAGTCGAAGAGATCGTGGATGAGCTCCTGGCTGGGCTAGGGGACTCGTTCGACGTGCTAGACGATTTTGCCTACCCTCTACCGATTATCGTAATCGCCGAGATGTTGGGGGTTCCTCCGGAGGACCGTGATCGGTTCAAGGGGTGGTCCAGCGATGTGGCTCAGATGCTGGAACCTGGAACGAGCGGAGATGACGCAATGCAGGCCGGGCGGTCTCGTACGGAATTGACCCTTTACCTGTCCGATATCGTAGAGGCGCGTCGAGTCGCTCCGCAGACTGATCTCATCAGCGCATTGATCGCTGCCGAGGAGGAAGGCGACAAGCTGACTCGCGAAGAACTTTTATCAACCCTCATTTTGCTTCTGGTTGCCGGGAATGAGACCACCAAAAATCTTATAGGAAACGGCCTGAGAACCCTGATTCAGTGCCCCGAACTTAGCCAGCAACTGAGAGATAACCCGGACTTGATGGACGCGGCTATCGAGGAGTTGCTTCGTTTCGATAGCCCTGTTCAGCTTGACCGCCGGATCGCTCTGGAGGATGTGGAAATCGGCGGCCAGAAGATCAGCAAAGGGCAATCCATTCTTCTCCTGATCGGCGCAGCTAACCACGATCCTGACGAGTTTGATGATCCTAGTAGGCTCGACTTTGCCCGCACAGGTCAAAGTCACATATCATTTGGGCGCGGCATCCATCATTGTCTGGGCGCTCCGTTGGCCCGGCTGGAAGCCAAGATCGCGTTCAGAAAGATTTTAGAGCGATTTTCGGATATCCAGTTCGATCGACCTCCAGTGTTCAAAGACCACATCGTTTTGCGGGGCTTGGAGTCATTGCCGGTTCGCGTCCGGCGTCGGCGTATCACGGAGTCTGTCTAGAAAAATTGGACGCGGCGAAGGCTCATTTGGTTTTAAAATCATGCGCATTTGACATATTTTCTCATATTGTGCCTAAATACGTGCGTTAGCGGTTGACACGCACGCAAATAATCGGTAAATTTGCAGGCGTAGCCTGGTTCCAACGCAGGACTGTGCGGCCATAGCCACTTCGCCCACATAGGATCGTAGGGCGGGACGATCAAGTCTGAGAAGCGGAAAACGTCTCGCCGACGGAAATAGTGTGATGGGTTCCCGTCAGGTAGTTAGTTATTATCGGTGCGCTTCAAGAGTCACGCCGATTAAATTCCAAAAGCAGGTGAATTGCAACTCTCTAAGGACAGGCGGCATCACCGTAGGGCCGCGTTTGTTGGCTGATAAGGGCAATTAAGATGGTCGACGGCACGCGGGGGGCGAATAGAGAGTTGCATTAAGGACGACAAACATCGCGATCGTAATTGTAGTTGAGGTTTTGTCAGCCTGAAAATTGTCGCTCGAGAATTATCGGACTCAACGTCACAGGAGGTTAAACATGGACGGATATTGCGTAAAGTGCAGATCATCGCGCGAGATGAAGGACACAGAGGCCATTACCATGAAGAATGGCCGGCCTGCGACCCAGGGTGTTTGCCCTGTTTGCGGGACCAAAATGTTCAGGATAGGCAAAGCTTCCTAAAAGCCGAGCCATTCTAGAATTTCAGACATGCGAGCGCTTCGGGTCCGAAACGCTCGCATGTCTTTGCCGTTAAATCTGACCGTTAAGGGCAGGACGCTAGGCTGGTGTGATTGCGTATCCGGACCATGCCATTGACGCCTGTTGGTCGGGTGTCGTGTCTCCGCCTGCGCCCGCCCAAGGATGCTGACTGTAAATGCGGTTAGAGGACGCCTTTTAATGTCTGAAGGCTGACATTCGCCCCACAGATCACGAGCACGATATTTTCGCCAGACATAGATTTTTGTTCTTTCAAGAAGCTTGCCAACGGAAGGGCCGCTGCCCCTTCGATCAGCATATGGTGAACCTCCGTGAAAAGCCGCATCGCGTCTGCGATCTCGCCCTCAGAGACGACCACGAATTCATCAACCAGTTGCTGGCATATCTCGAATGTGATCGATCCTGGCTCAATTCCCCCTGCTGTGCCGTCGGACAATGTTGGTTTGGATTCCATGTCGATGATCTGGCCCGCTCTGACCGATTCCGCCATCACAGGCGAGTTCTCAGGTAGACAACCTACGATTCTTGGATTGTCGAAAACTGACTTGGAATATCCTGCGATTCCGGAGATCAAACCTCCGCCACCGACGGCGACATATATTGCGTCGATCCGGTCAAGTTGTTGACCCAGTTCCAGGGCGATGGTGCCCTGACCCCCGATGACCTTGATGTCGTTGTATGGCGATATGTAGGATTTGTCGTTTTCCAGCGCGTGACTCCTCGCGAACGACTCTGTAACTGCGACGTCGGCGCCGTGATGTCGGAGACGACCACCCAAACGTCGAATCGCGTCTGTCTTGGTTTGGGGGGCGTGTTCTGGAACGAACACCTCACACCCGATTCCCAGTGCAGATGCTCCATAGGCCACTGCCAATCCGTGATTGCCTGAAGAGGCGGCCACCACCCCTTTTGCTCGTTGCTCCTCAGACAGCGACAACAGCGAGTTGAGCGCGCCGCGCACTTTGAACGAGCCTGTCGGCTGACAAATTTCCAGCTTCAAGTACACATTCGCGCCTGACGACTCACTGAAGTATGAAGAATGCTCAAGGGGTGTTGGCGACAACCGATTCTGGATTCTCCGTTGGGCTCGCAACGTTTCTCGTAATATTTCTGACGATGATATATAGCCGTCGAGCGCCAAAATTCAGTCCTTTAATCTGCTCAGGAAAGTCGCGATCCTGTCCAACCCTGCGGATAAGTATCCCTTCTCAGAGCCGAACCCCAGCCTCAGAAAACCGTCCATACCGAAGCAGTCGCCCGGCACCACAAGCGTTGATTCTTCTTGCCGCAGTCGGGTCGCTAATTCGGAACTGTTTATGTCCATGTCAAACTGCATGAATGCCATGCCTCCGGCCTTCGGAAGGGTCAACTTTAACCGTCCGTTTTGCTGGGTGATCCAGTCTTCTAGATAAGAGAGATTGTCTCTCAAGATGGTGCGGTTGCGCTCGAATATTTGCGTTTGCAGGCCTGATTCGAGAACGAAAGTCGCCACCTGATCGCTGAGCGCTCCAGGCGCGATGGTCGTGTAATCCTTCATCGCCCAGGCTCCAGCGATGAACTCTTCAGGGCCGACAAGCCAACCCAGCCTCAGTCCGGGTAGACCGTAGGCTTTGGACAACCCGCCCGTGACAACTGTTTTTTCGTAGCGTCCCCACAGGCTCCGAGTCTCATCGCCTGCAAGTTCGGCGCCTCGGTACACTTCGTCGACGAACAGCCACGCGTCGGCAGCTTGAGCAACCGCAACCAAACGATCTCGCGTATCGTCGTTCAGGACACTGCCCGTTGGGTTGTTGGGATTGCAAACCGAGATTACCTTCGTCTTGAAAGACTCCGCAGATTCGAGTTCGTCCGGGTCGATTTGCCAGTCGAGGTCTTGATGCAGTCGCAGAGGGACTACTCTGGCGCCCAATCCTTGAGCGATGCCCCAAATCTGCATGTAGTTGGGAACCATGTACACTAGCTCGTCCCCAGGTTTGAGAGTTTGAATGCTGGCGATAAAGTTCGCTTCGGCGGATCCACTGGTCACTAAAACGTTGTCGATGCCCGCTCCAGCGTATCGGCTGCTGATCGCTTGTCGAAGTGCGACCGTTCCGTTAGTTTGTGTGTAGCCCAACCGGAGCGAAAGGAGTTGGTCAAGTTGTATGTCATCCAGCAACTCCCGCAACGTGAACGGGTGTAATCCGCTTTCGGTCAGGTTGTAGTCCACCTGATTTTCCCAGATGGATTGGACCCGCTCTAGCTCGAAGTCGGGGAAATCCATCAGTCAGAACTTGTTAAAGTGGCGCCGAATTTCAAACGACTGGTCGTTCTCGGAGAACAGTTTCGCGTCGGCTCGTCTTATGGCGAGGTAGGCTTCAGACAGCGTAGGTCCGAGGGACTCCATCAGCGTTACGTCTTCCTCCAGCGCTCGGACGGCCTCGTCAAGGCTTCGAGGCAGATTTACGATGCCTCGACGTTTCATTTCGCCATCTGGCAGCGTTGTCGGGTCAACGTCTATCTCAAGGTCGAGGGACGGGATCGTGTTGTTTGTGATGCCATCCAGTCCCGCCGAGATCAAGCCGCCCAATGCCAAGTAAGGGTTCGCGCTGGAATCGGAAGGCTTCAATTCGAGGTTAGCCGACGCCATCTCGTTTCCCCAGTAACCGGACGGTATCCTGACCGCGGCCTCGCGGTTATCTGGCCCGTAGCAGACGAATGCTGAACTCCAGGAATTGGGAATCAGCCTCCGATAGCTGTTCACGCTGGGCGCAGTGAGAGCCACCAGTCCGCGAAGATGGGCCAACACGCCACCGATAAACTGGTACCCCATCTGACTGAGGCCGTGCCTGCCATCACTGTCGTAGAAGAGGTTGCGTTCGGCCTGTTCATCCCACAGGCTGATGTGGATATGACACCCGTTTCCCGACTGGTCTGGAAAAGGCTTGGGGGCGAAGGACGCGTAAAGATCGTGTTGTCTAGCGATGTTGCGAACCGTTTCGCGATACACGATGTGGTTGTCGGCGGCTCGAAGGGCGTCTGCGTGGCCGATGGTCAATTCCTGCTGTCCGTGGCCGAGTTCTGGGTAATACTGCTCCACCTGGAGGCCCTGGGCGTCCAACGCAACGACAATGTCGTCGATGACCGCCATAGACTCTGTCATCCCAACACCGCTGAAACATAGACTCTCGTCTATCGGCGCGAAGCCGTCGCCGTCTCGTCGAGCCAGAGACCACTCCGGCTCAAACGCAGCCTGGATATTTAGCCCCATCTCGCCGGCTCGGTCGATCTGTTTCTTCAGAAAGTCACGGGGACATGCGGCCCAGGGTTTGCGGTCCAGCGTGTGCATATCGGCCATCATCACTGCGCGTTTGGGCGCGTAGGGCAGTAGCGTGAACGTGTTTGGGTCAGGAACGAGCCTGATTTCGCCCTTTGGACCCATGCCGTCGATGGGTTGCAGGTCATCATTGTCACTCATCGCCTGCATAGCGACAGTGAGACCGATACCCGAATCAATTCGATTGGCGAGACCATATATATGGGAACTCTTGCCTCGTATCACGCCGCCGTTATCGCAATACAAAAATGTCACGAGAAGGACGCCTGCATCGGTGGCTTTGCGAACGACCTCTTCGTTGTTCACAGAATTGGCCCGTGTGGTTGTCGGAGTCGGTCTTCGCTAGCGCGCCGACCAATGTTAGGTGAAATCATTCGCAGTTGTTGCCCATTATGATTAGGGGCCAAGCAGGCGGAAGAATGAGAAATGCACATAAAGATCGACATTGTAATTCGGGGCCAGCATATGAGTGGCGTAGCCGGAGATTCTGCCTGAATTTGGGTGCCTGGATTATATCGACGGCACGGACGGAGTGTCAATTCTGGCTGGCTTTGCTGCCATCGAGCAAGACGGTGACGCTGCGAGAAGACCGCCTCCAAAGCGTGGTTGGCGAAGGAATACTCAGCGAGTCGCGAATTGCTCCGCTTGCGCCTTTTGATCTCGAAAACTACCTTCGAGATTGTCCATTCCAAGCCCTTCAGTGAGCCACAAACCCTGGTCCACCATTGATATGGCCTTCTCGCGATCGCCATGATTGCCTCTGACCATCAGTAGTGAACCGTAGTCGTGGCAGGTCTGAGCTGATTCCGAGCCGTAGGCTGAATCGGTGCAAAACTCGTATGACTTTTGGAAATGAACAGCGGCGTCGTCAAGTCGCCCCGAGACCATGCAGATCAATGCCAACATGCGATCCACCGCGCCGAGTCACGCCAAGCCGAGCCTGATGAATCTGCCACCGATGAGCCATTCTGACACGTAGATGTTGCCGGCTGAGTCCACTGCCAGCCCATGAGGACTGTTGAATTTTCCTGATTCGAGCAATGAAGTCCGCACAGGGACGCCAGCGTCATCCAGATTATTGGGCCAGCCTGCCACGTTCGTAACGTCGAGGTTTCCGCCCAGATATCCGATTAGCATGTCCTCAGCGTCTACGACCGCCAGTCGGGCATTCAATTCGGCGATTATCAATTTGTCACCGTGTATAGCAAATGCGCTCGGCGTGGTCAGGTAGTCTGAACCAAACGCCCGTTTGAACCCGCCCTCCATGTCGTACACCTGAACCCGACCATTGGCCCGATCCGAGACGTAAAGCTCATCCTCCGCTTTGCGCGTGTCGACGAACACCGAATGCGGAGTGGCGAACCGACCGGCGCCTTCTTCTCCATTGATGCTGCTGAGGTAGTTCCCGCTGCTGTCGTATCGGTGGACGTAACTCTGTCCGTAGCCATCCGCCAGCCAGACGTCGCCATTCGCGCTGTTGACTGCCACCGAAGTAGGAGAGTACATTCCGGTCTCATAAACCGGGAGGTCCGGGCGATCCAATCTCTGGACGATTTCGCCGTCCAGAGTAATCTTCACCGCCTGGCCGGTGGATTCCGCCTCGCCGTACTCGTACCCTAGAGCGTATGCGCGTTTTCTGCCATTGTCGGCGACCCACAGGTATTCGACGCCGGCTTCATTCACGATTGTGATGCCGTGAGCGTCAGTGAAGTCGGTCTGCCACGAGCGTGCCAACTTGCCCTGTGAATCAAAAACCATCATCGTGGAATCGCCGGGGTGAAATGATATGACATCCCCGGACGCCGTGATTGCCACGCCATTGTGCGCCCAACCGTTGGTGGCGCTTTCGGATGGCGGAATCTCCGCCCAATCTTCGGTCCATTGGTATTCTGTCTGTCCGTCGCCTACGCGCATTGCGGCGCCCCCCCCTGTTGTTTTTAGGGATTAAGTATGACCTTCGTGTAACCGTCAACTCTCTTGTCGAACTTGTCGTAAGCGTCGACGGCATCGTCCAGTGGGACCTCGTGGGACACGACGAAGCTAGGTGATGCTTTGCCAGCGGTAATCATGTCACGAAGGTAGGCGTTGTATTTCTTAACGTTGCACTGACCTGTGCCGAGCCGAAGTCCTTTCTCAAAGAGACGCCCGAAATTGATCGACAGGGCCCCGCGTTTTGCGCCTTCGTCGACTCCGCCCGGGTCGGTGGGGACATAAAGGCCCGGGATTCCGAGGGCGCCGGTGGGGTTCACGACGTCGATAATCTGGTTCAGGACGATATTGGGAACTTCGTCTTGCTCTCCACCGGCGGCAGACGAGCCAGCCGCGGCGGCCTGATAGCCCACCGCGTCTATTCCCTTGTCGACTCCGTCGCCTCGCATGTCCTTGATCTGGTCCACGGGGTTGCCCTCGTCGAAATTTATGGGGATGGCGCCGATCTCGGCAGCCTTGTCCAAACGTTCCTGAACGTGGTCGATTGCGTACACTTCGGCGGCTCCTCGGATGACGGAACTGTACGCCGCCATCAGGCCCACCGGGCCGGCTCCGAACACCGCAACGCTTTCGCCGGGGCTGACGTCGGCCAGTTCCGCCCCGTGGTACCCGGTGGGGAAGATGTCTGCGAGCAAAGCGTAGTCGGCTTCGTTTTCGGTTCCCGCAGGCAGGGTCAGGCAATTGAAGTCAGCGAATGGAACCTGGAGATATTCGGCCTGACCGCCGACCCACGGCCCCATCGCCACGTAGCCATAGGCGCCGCCAGCGAATCCCGGGTTGACGGTGGTGCAGAACCCGGTGAACCCGCGCTGGCAGTTCTTGCAGAACCCACACGCTACGTTGAAGGGCATCACCACTCGTTCGCCGATGGACAGATTCTTGACCGCGCTTCCGATTTCTTGTATCACGCCCATGTTCTCGTGGCCGAACACGATGCCAGCCTCGGCGGCGGTGCGACCCTCATACATATGCAAGTCTGAACCGCAGATGCACGATGATGTGATCTTGACGATCACGTCATTGGGATGCTGGATGGTCGGGTCCGGGACGTTCTCGACGGCGACTTCAAATGGGCCTTTGTAAACTACGGCTCGCATGGCGATTCCTCCTACGTGGGATTTTCGGGGCAGACACAATGTTGGATGTGATGTCTGCCGATGTTACGGGCGGAGGAATCAGAAACACGCAAGATGCCTCGCCTTGTTGAAACGAGGAAAATGCTAACGTCGTGACTGACGCTTGTCAAGGTCACGGCCCGATGGCCTGTCTCCGGAATCGCGTTACGCTCTGCCTTTGGCGACGTTGCGCCGCTGGCGATGCCTATCAGTGAAGGATAGGACCTTCTTCCGCAGGCGGAAATTCTCAGGCGTAACCTCGACCAATTCGTCGTCGGCGATGAAATCCAATGCGTCTTCGAGGCTGAGCTTTATGGCGGGACTTAGTCGCTTGATTATGTCTGCTGAGGCCGCGCGCATGTTGGTCAGCTTCTTCTCTTTGCACACGTTGATAACGAGGTCTTGGTCCTTCGGATGGACACCCACGATCATTCCTTCGTACACAGGGGTTCCCGGTTCCACGAATGTCTCGCCTCGGCCCTGAGCGTTTAGCAGACCAAACGTGATGGCAGTCCCTGCTTCGGAGGCGACCAGAACGCCGTTTGTGGTTGTCTTTACTTCTCTGGTCATTCGTCGAAATTCACTAAAGACGCTGCTGGTGACGCCGGTGCCACGCGTTTCCCGAAGGAACGCCGACCTGAAACCGATCAGCCCACGTGTCGGGATGCTGTACTCTAATCGGACATTTCCCATGCCGTCATTAGACATGTTTGTCAATTGCGCGAGACGTCCTGCGAGGTCTTCAGTCAATATGCCGATGAATTCTTCGCGCGTGTCGATGGTCAACTGCTCGTAAGGCTCAAATACATTGCCATCAACAATCTTGGTGACAGGCTCCGGCTTAGATACCTGAAAGTCGTACCCTTCGCGCCTCATCGTCTCGATCAAGATGCTAAGGTGAAGCTCTCCACGGCCTGAAACCATAAATTCGTCCGGGCTGTCCGTTGTTTCGACGCGAAGGCTGACGTTCGTTCGCAACTCTCGGACCAAGCGAGCATGCAGCGTTCTGGAGGTCGAATAGGTCGCCTCCTGGCCCATGAATGGCGACGTGTTCACCCCGAAAGTCATCTTGACGGTAGGCTCGTTAATCACTATGGAGGGCAGGGCGTCGGGATGCTCCGGGTCGGCGAGCGTGTCTCCGATTGACACGCCGTCGACGCCGGTGACGGCAATAATATCGCCGACTGGCGCCTCAGTGACTTCCAGACGCTCGAGACCTCGAAATACAAAAATTTTCTCCAAATTGTGCGGGGTTGTCTGGTCCCCGTTTCGGAGTAGAGCGACCGGGTATCGCTTCCGGGCATTGCCTCGGAACACGCGACCGATTGCTATCTGCCCCAAGTAATTGTCGTAATCCAGCGCGGCCACAAGCATCTGGAAAGGGGCGTCTGGGTCACCGGTTGGGGCCGGAACGCTCTCTATCATGGCTTTGAATAGAGGTTGCATATCTTCTCTCGGCGCATCCATGTCTGAAATCGCATATCCGTCGCGGGCCGAGGCATATAGAATCGGAAAATCCAACTGTTCTGCGTTAGTAGCCAGTTCCAAGAAGAGGTCTTGAACCAGCTCGATCACTTCGGGAACCCTAGCCGCTGGGCGGTCGATTTTATTGATTACGACCATGGGGGCAAGATTGTGCTCGATCGCTTGTTTCAAGACAAACCTGGTCTGGGGCATTGGGCCGTCGACGGCGTCCACCAACAAAAGACAACCATCGGCCATGTTCATAATTCGCTCGACCTCGCCGCTGAAGTCGGCGTGGCCCGGAGTGTCAATGATGTTGATCTTGGTGCCGTTGTAAGTAACGGCGGTGTTCTTAGCGAGAATCGTGATGCCGCGTTCTTTTTCCAGTGGATTGGAGTCCATGATAAGCACCCCAATGTCCTGATGAGCGCGGAACACCTGCCCCTGCTTGAGCAGGGCATCCACCAGAGTAGTCTTCCCATGATCGACGTGGGCGATAATGGCAATGTTTCGGATTCTGTCGTTTGACTGTTCGTGTATCAAATGCAGTGCTTTCCTGATTCGATTGATGGTCCGGTTTTCATGACCCCGCGACCGCAACCCACCGGCAAATACTTGTAAATGGAAGCGTCAGAGCTTCGCAGAAGGGTGCGAGAATATTCAATAATTGCAATACGTCACATGATAATAATAGCACTCGACTTGAGCGAATCGCGAACCAGTATGAGACCCGTGATAATTAGAGAGCACGTTTTGGCAAGCCGTTGGGTGGGACGGGGGTTAGAATTGACAGGCACAAAGGCAATTCAAACACTTAAGTGATAAACAGGAAACGCATATGACTTCGATAACCGCCTTCAAAACCGATTCAAACCGATGGGATGCGTCGGTCCAACGTGACCGCTCCGCAGAAGGTCATTTCCCCCAGGCGTAAAGACGACTGGAATCTACTGTCGGCCTGCGTGTCTTGCTCTTCTCCCCGGACGCGAGAACGTGGTTTTCACGACCCCATGTCCGCAGAGAAGGCAGGCTACCGACCGTGCAAGCGATGCCGGCCCGATTCGGTGTCTCCCTTGCATGAGCAGACGGAGATGATTGCCAGGGCTTGCAGAGATATAGAGGAGTCGGACGACCGCTCTATCGCTGGAGGAGCTCGCGTCCCAGGCTAACCTGAGCCCCTGGCATTTTTACAGGTTGTTCAAACAGACCGTCGGCGTGACACCCGAGCAGTATGCCACCACGCTTAGGGATAAGATTCTCCGAACGGGGCTTTCATCAGACGCGTCGGTCACAGATGTGACTTGCGAAGCAGGGTTTGGATCGATCGTCCGGGCATACGGGCCCACACCGGGGAATCTGGCGATGACGCCCACCGCATATCGAAACGGAGGGGAAGGTCTCGATATCAGAATTGCCGTCGGTCATTGTTTCCTCGGATATGTGTTGGTTGGCGCGACGGACAAAGGCATCAGCGCGATTGAGTTCGGCGACGATCCAGGGGTCATGAGACGCAATTTCGAAGAATGATTCTCGAACGCAACATCGTCCAGGATGATATGGAGTTCGCTGATTGGCTGGATGAAGTGGTGGGGCTCATCGACACGCCCGATGTCGGAATGAGTCTTCCATCGGACTTCCAGGGTACCGCGTTTCAGCGTCGAGTGTGGGAAGCGTTAAGCCTTCTCCCAACCGGAACAATCGTCAACTATGGCGAATTCGCCAGCGCCATAGGGAGTCCAACGTCGGCACGGGCCGTTGCTCAGGCGTGCGCCGCCAATCGGGTAGCTGTCGCGGCGTCTTGCCATCGAGCGTGAGACAAGACCGAGAACTGGAGGGCTAGAAGTGGGGTATCGAGAGGAAGCGAGCATTGGTCAAGCGCGAAGGCCACACGACGGAGTGAGTTGCTCGGCATCAGAGCCAACGTCGTTCAAATCCAGCAACCAAAAAATATTGGGCTGCCTTACTGTGACATCGTTCGTCACACCGTCAAAAACCTGCAGATTTCTGCCACGACCATCGCCATACCGACATCTGAAAAATCTGAATTGTCAACACTGATGAATGGTGTGTTCAATTCAAGAGGCGCCCAAGCTCAATTGCAATGGTCGTTTTCCCGGTAGCGGGAGGGCTAGGCACTACGATCAGCGTCGGTTGCTCATTCATTGCGCTCGCCTCTCCTTCACTCACGCATGTCGTGTGTTGGTGTTGTCGAACACTGAAATCTAAAGTACAGGCAATTATTCGAGTGGCATGACGATATCAATGGGCGCCCAAGTCGTCAATTGTTGCGATAGGTTTCCGTGGCGTACAATACCAACCGACTGATCCAATTAGAATTCAGGAGCGCGCCATGCCGAAATTTGTCTTCATGCCACCCCAAGATGAACTGAAAGAGATGTTCGCGGCTCGATTGTCCGACACACTGCCTGAATATGATGTCGTCTCGCCGGAGACGGACCAGCAAGCGATTGAGGCCATCAGAGACGCCGACGCCGCGTGCGGCTGGATTCCGCCCGCCGCTCTCGAGGCAGCCGACAAGCTGACCTGGCTTCACAACCCCGACGCAGGGCCGTTCCACGGGTACTATTACCCGGAGCTTTTGGCGCATTCGCTGACCATGACCAACCCCCGTGGCATCTATTTTGACCATATCAGTCACCATATCCTGATGTTCGTGATGGCGCTCTCGCGAGGCTTGCCCTGGTACATGGACGCCCAGCGGCAAGGAGTTTGGGATAATGCCGCCCGGAAATCCCCGTACATCGACCTCACGGTATCCACTGCGCTGATAAACGGCGTGGGAGGAATCGGCCACGAGACTGCGCGAATACTCAACGAACTGGGTATGGAGGTCATAGGCGTAGATCCGCGCCCAGAATATGAGCTTCCCTTTATCCAACTCCAT
>Ga0208113_1000563_pt1 | contig 18532 bp, 10 predicted proteins | sample Knorr_S7_td_NADW_FD_185598 | JGI IMG/M metagenome (GOLD analysis project Ga0208113, IMG submission 185598) | Marine microbial communities from Southern Atlantic Ocean transect - Knorr_S7_td_NADW_ad_2505m_LV_A (SPAdes) (version 2) | ecosystem: Environmental > Aquatic > Marine > Oceanic | place...
AATCATTAGTATCCTTGATTATTATTGCTTGCGCACCCTATTATCCGCAGCAAATGACCAGGCGAAAATTCCTACAAATTTGGCAGGTCGCTACTGGTATGATCGTATCCTTCATCAGTGCGCCAGCAATATATTTTTGGCAGACAGATAGATCAGTGACTGCCGAGATAGATGATTGCTGGATCGATGCGGGAAGGGTCGATGATTTACCAATAGATCAGTGGCGAGAAGAAATGCTGCTTTTTCAGCGACAGGATCGCTGGGCTACATTTGAACAAAAAGAGCTTATCTATATCCATCGTAGCGCTCAGGATATCACAGTTTTCAGCGCCATTTGCCCCCATGCGGCGTGCCTGATCCGGAAGAAAGATGCGGGTTTTGCTTGCCCATGCCATAAAAGTAGTTTTGCCAGTGACGGTATTGTACTTGCCGGACCGTCCCCGCGCTCACTGGATCGTCTGGATACAAAAATGCAGGACGGGCGGCTTTATGTTAAATACGAAAAATTCAGACCAGGAACCAAAACCAAAGAGATGGTTGGCTAATGCGACCTCTGCGAAGGATAATAACCGTCAGCGCTATCGCCAGCCTGCTATTCCTGGGGCTGGTGATCCTCAGCGGCTGGGGTCTGTCCGGGTCATATGTACCATCATTGACAGATGCGTTCCCAGCCACACTGTATCTGGAAAAATATAGTAGTGGGGGTCATTTGCTGCGCAGCATACATTATTATTCATCTTCCGGCCTGGTGTTCAGCGGGTTTGTGTTCCTATGCTGTTTTTATATCAGCGGGTTTGCTGCCAAATACCGCAAAACCTGGATACTGGGTGTTGTGCTCTACCTGTTGATTATTGGAAGTGCATTCACCGGGTATGTACTGCCCCTGGATCAGAATGCGTATTGGGGTACAAAGGTGCGCTTAGGCATTGTGGAGACGGTTCCCTTAATGGGTACTGCCATTGCTGATTTTCTCCGCGGCGGTGCAACGTTCAATAGTGCTACACTGCCCCGGTTTTTTACGCTTCATGGATCTGTATTAGCTGCGGCAATCTTCCTATGCCTGTTTCTCTTGATTCATTCCTGGAAATCAGTTTTCATACAATATCTCAGCGACCAGCGGTTCAACGTCACACTATTAGTTTCAATTATTCTATTTTTTATTCTAATAATTCGATTCAGCGCACCACTGGAATTGCCTGCTGATCCAGCAGATGTAGAATACAATCCTAGACCGGAGTGGTACTTCCTATGGCTATTTCAATTTGGCAAATACGTGGAGTGGGCACCTTGGATTCAAAGTGGCGTTTTACCGCTATTAGGTGTTGGGTTTTTATTTGCTGTGCCGTGGCTTAGGAATCATGGACAAAAAAGACGATCTGCCATTGCAGTAAGCTGGTGTTTGGGCTGGCTGGTCCTTACCGGTTTGACTATAATTGATGATAAAGATCTACCAGATAATCCTAATTATAGTGAGGGCATGGCCATAGGTGCAGAAAAGAATTTCAACCGCTTATGTGTGGATTGCCATGGTCCTGGCGGATTGGGTGATGGACCTGAGGCTAAGGTGTTTGATCTGCCAACACCGGATTTTACCGCCCGCGAATTCTGGAATAATATAGATGAACAGCAAATGATAATCGCCGTCAGGGATGGCAAAGGAAATGATATGCCGGATTTTGGTGGATCGTTAACTTATGAGCAGATTTTGGCACTGATCCACCATATTGAAAAATCATTTAAACCGAACTATCAGGAGTAACACATGAAAATAAAATTTGTCTTACCGTTGTTCATCCTTGGTCTTGCAAATATTGTATATGGACAGTCTGATTTCAAGAATCTGAAAGTCCTTGATCCAAAAATAGAAGAATCAGAACTGAAGCTGCTTATGAAAAGCTACGCGAAAAGCCTGGGAGTGAAGTGTACTTTTTGTCACGTTCGCGATGCCTTTCATAAGGATGATAAAGAACATAAGCTCATTGCTCGTAAAATGATTGCGATGACAGCCGGTATACGCGCAGACCTTAAGGAGATATTCCCAAAAAAGGATTTGTCTGAGAAATTTAATTGTGCAGTCTGTCATGCTGGTAGCGCTGATCCGGAATGGGCCGAAGCGCATTTAATTAGATAAAGTACCCTGGTAACGCGTGTTTTGTATCAGAGTATATATCTTCTACTTGAACAGAATGACAAGAATGTCATACATTCCGCAATCATACTTTATATAAAAAGTATGAACTATATGCGGAGTCTAAAATACAAGGCATTTGCTTTACTCGCCCTGCTTACAGTACTTCGTGCCTCAAACTCACCCGAGATAACAGATGTATTTGTGGATCCATTTACAAATGGATTACTGTTTACACTGTATTCTGAGGAGACAATTTACCTTGATAATGTTTCCAGTTGGATGTCTCCCCATGGCTGGTATTATATAACAGTCAATGGCGCAACATTTTCCCTGGATATTCCAGGAAAAATCCCAGCCCTGAGACAGGTAAAGGATATTGTAATAAAAAATAACCATGAATCTGGCCAGCTCGCATTTTTAGTAAAAAAACCGTTCCATTCCATCCAAATATTAAAATCTGAAATATCCAATGCGGTGCAAGTCTCAGCAATTTATGAGGTAAATAGTTCAATTAAACAACGACTTGGAGATACGCTAGTTGAAAAAGATAAAGAAAAACCTTTTGAAGAAAGGACCCGGCCCTTAGCGCGAAAAAAAGCGCAGGATGTTGCCAATCGCGAACCTAGTATTGATTACATGCACTTAGGTTTTAACGCTGATACACTTAATCTGGCTGTTGATGAAATGCTGGATGCTTTACTGCTCGATATGGCGAATGCTGATGATTTTACGAATAGTAAAAAGCTCGAGAATGAAACCGAATTTATCAGGATGTATGAAGGCAAACAGCACCGATTTAATGACCCTAACATTATGAATGACCTGGTCAAACTGGGTGACGTAGCCGTGAAAGGTCCAGCCAGTTCTTCCATCCGGGAATTATTCATCCCCAAGAGGAAATGGTATAAGGATGATTTCTTTTTACCAAAAGATGGACCGCAGGAAAAGGGCCGGTTAAAGATAACATCCACTATTAATGATGTAACTGTATTTATCGATGATGAATATGTTGGCCTGACACCAATCAATGATAATATTGAATTGACTATTGGTCCGCACAAGGTTTGGTGTATACCGCCAGTACCTGTGAATGATAGTCGCTGGTATGAGACCCCAATCAGTGGGAATGTGATCGGGGACGCGATTCATAATGTAATTGTCCGCGCGAATGCAGTCACAACGGTGGACTTTGACCTCTATATTCTGAATACATCGCCAAATTTTAAGGAAAAAGTATATTACCTGGACTCCTTAGGCGCCATCGTTGGTCCAGAAGATGAGAACCGCTATGCAGACCTGAGTATGGAACGGTTTATTAATAAACGCATTACTAGTCATAAAAATTCTGCGATTAAGAGGGCGGTTGTACCGCCACTTGTTAAAGAAGGCAAAAGTACGAAACAGAAGGCAGCCATGAATGTGCCTCCGCCTTTGGCAATGTCAGATCTACGAAGATCCAACAAAAAGACCGCGGAAAAAACGCAAGATCAAACAGACTTAGCAAATACAGCAACTGGCGCAGATGATACCAAAGCAGTAGTGGATATGCGTGAGCCAGAGATTGAAGACACTGGAGGAGATGACATAGCGGATATTGTTTTGTCCGATCCAGATGAAAAAACAAGTAATGATTCCAAAGGTAATTTGTTTAGCCGCCTTTTTTCATCGTTAAAAAGAAATGGTCCAAAAGGATCAAAACGCGATAAGCCCGATATACAAGAATCACAGATCGATGAACCAGCGGAAGAAGAAATGGAACAGATAGAAACTGATATTGAAGAGGGTGACCTAGCCGCTGCTGATGTAGAAAAAAAACCAGCTAAAACCGGTAGCAATATTTTTCAAAGAGTTTTACCACAAAGAGATTCCATAGCAATCCGGCAGCAGGAACCGCCGCGTCGATCCACCATACGTTCAGCAGATTTGGATGTTGTTCATATAGTTAATGCGGAATACGTAAATCCGAAAAAGCGTCGACCGGTGAATATCAATAATAAATTTCCCAGCACCAATCACCGCGTATATTGTTTTACGGCTGTACAGAATCTCGGCCCACCGGTCAATATCAGTCATTATTGGTACCGTAACGGGGAATTTATGGCCCGAGTACCAATGGTGGTCGGTTTTTCAAGTTTCTGGCGTTGCTGGTCTTATATTACCCTCAAAAACGGTTTCGAAGGGAATTGGAAGATAGTAGTTCGGGGGCCTGCCAACCAGGAACTAGAAGAAATAAATTTATCCATCTTTCCGGATAAGAATCTGGCCAAACAAAAACAATAAGAACACATCCCAACAGTATTTCCTTTGGTGCCATTATCCTGATTTCCTATTTTGGTATGCGTGAAATCACAGAGAACTGCACCCCAAACCCACACCGTATACGGACTAAATAGCGCAAAACAAGTCCTTAGAACGGATCGCTTTGAAATTACCGAAATTGATATTCATAAAAATGGTCCTGCTGAAAAAGACCCTGTTATTACAGATTTGTTGAAGGAAGTTACTTTTGCACCTAGATATTGGACCAATGAGAAGTTTGCCAGGAAATACAAAGGATACCGCACGCAGGGTATAGCAGTTTCCTTTATTGGACCGGTGACCACACCTTTCCCTTCCTTTGCTAATGGTAAGCCTACTATGGGATTTTTGCTGGGGGATCATATCTCTGACCCGCAAAACCTGGGACAGATCATTCGCACGGCTGAATGTGCCGGTTTGGATGGCTTAATTCTACCTGAAAGAGGCGGTACACAACTTACCGATGCTGTATTACAGGTTAGCCAAGGAGCTTTTGTTACATTACCAATCTACAGTTGCGGCAATGTGCAACAAACATTGCAGCAACTGAAAGACGAGGGATTCTGGATTGTAGGTGTAGAAAATGATGAACAGGCAAAAGTATGGTATGAAATAGATTATTCTGGTAAGGTAGCTATAGTTGTCGGTAGTGAAGGGCAGGGAATTCGACAGCTGGTGCGCAGGAGATGTGATTTCCTGGCGACCATACCCATGCAAGGTCAAATTAATTCATTAAATGTGTCTGCTGCTGTGAGCGCGGTGCTATTTGAAAGGCAGCGGCAGATTAATGCTGAAAAGTGATACCAATATGAAAATATATACGCCGGTAAGCCGGATAATACTGATCGCAGTATTGTTATATAGTGGCTGCATTACAGTAGAGAAAAAAGACACGGAAATTTTGTGGGACACCTATGGCATCCCACACATTTTTGCCGGTGACTATAATCAGTTATTTTATGCTTTTGGCTGGGCTCAAATGCGTAACCATGGGAATCTCATGCTGCGGCTATTTGGACAGGCCCGGGGCCAAGCTGCTGAATATTTTGGCGAATCTTACCTGATATCTGATCAATGGGTACACACGCATAATATTCCACAGCGAGCTGCTGAATGGCTGGATTTGCAAAAGCCTGAATTCAAACAGTATTTTCAAAGCTTTACTGCCGGTATAAATGATTATGCTGCTCAATTCCCAGATGAAATAGATTCTGATACCAAAGCTATTCTACCGATAGAGCCAACCGATTTACTGGCTCATTATCAGCGTGTAATCATCTATCATTTTGTCACAAACCCAAGGGATACGCAATTCAATCCGACATCAATACGTTTAGACCGGGGTTCTAACGCCTGGGCGATCGGTCCATCAAAGTCTGCCTCGGGTAATGCGATGCTGATCATCAATCCGCACTTACCTTGGGACGACATGTTCACTTGGTTTGAAGTTCAACTAAATTGCAAAACTTTGAATGTATACGGCGCAACCCTTGTGGGCAGCCCCTTTATTGGTATTGGTTTTAATGACTACCTGGGCTGGGCCCACACCAACAATGTACATGATGGACAGGATCTGTACAAATTGGTTCTTGCTGATGGTGGCTATAAATGGGGTGATGATAGCAAACCATTTGCGACCAGGACAGTGAAATTGAAAGTAAGAGAGTCGGATGCGGTGCTATCAGAAAAAGAGTTGACCATAAAAGAATCGGTTCATGGCCCAATAGTTCGCGAAGATGAAAATCATGCCTATGCTCTACGGGTTGTAGGACTGGATCAACCATATATATTTGAACAATATTTAGGAATGGCACTGGCGAAAAATTTTGATGAATTCCAAAAAGCGGCCAGTCGTTTACAAAATCCATTCTTTACTACCATGTATGCCGATCGTGACGGACGTATTATGCACCTTTTCGGCGGCAGGACCCCGGTTAGGCCCGCTGGAGATTGGAATTGGCTGGGTACTGTTCCTGGTGATACGCCGCAAACGCTTTGGCACGAGACACATACATATACCGAATTACCAAAGGTGATTGATGCAAAATCAGGGTGGCTGCAGAATGCCAACGATCCACCATGGACCACTACACTGCCGCGCGAATTGGATCGCCGCGATTATCCCGATTATATGTCCCGGAACTTTATGCATTTTCGCGCCCAGAGATCGGCCCGAATGGCCTATGAGGATGATAAAATTACCTTCAATGAACTATTAGCCTATAAGATGGATACCCGCATGGAACTGGCGGACCGATTAGTGGATGACTTGGTCGAAGCAGCTGAAAGTTCAGATGATAATTTTTTGCACGAAGCAGCTGCTGTATTGAAAAAATGGGATCGCTGTACAGACAATGAAAGCCGTGGTGCTGTGTTATTCAAGGAATGGGTTGATGCGATTGGCTTTTATATAGATAAACCTGAACTTTTTCATTCACCTTGGCTTGAAGAAGATCCGATGAATACACCTGTTGGTATTGCGGATATAACTGCCGGATTGGCGGCACTGCGCAATGCTGGAAATAAGGTTATTGATAACCACGGTAAACTGGATATTGCCTGGGGCGAAGTATTCCGAATTATCCGTGATGATGTGGATCTGCCGGCAAATGGCGGCCCCGGTGATCCTTATGGCTTATTTCGAGTGACAGGATATCGCCCAATAGAGAATAATCGCTATGCGGCTGTTGGGGGTGATTCTTTTCAGGCTATTATTGAATTCGGTGATCCATTGCAAGCAATGGCCAGTATTGGCTATGGCAATGCTTCTCAAGAAGGATCCCCCCACCGCACTGACCAGGTGAAATTTTACTCGCAGAAAAAGTTACGACCATTATGGCGTTCACGGTCAGAAATTGAATCAAACCTTACACTGACTGAACAATTCTAAATATTAGACCAGAAAGGCAATAGTACAGTATGGCAAAAATATATGATGAAAGATCGGTTGAACACGCTGGGTTTGCTGCCGGCGCCAAATTAGAAACGACTATTGATCATCATGAAGTAAATAGAGATCTAGCTGCCCAAACGCAGCTCACAATCGTATCCGTAGCTCACTTTCCCACCCGGGTCATTGCAACTGATGAAAAAGGTATCGAATGGACTCTGCCACTGCATTCCGTAAAAATACTGGAACCAGTTGTTCAAAATGATGAGCCAGGTGCAGATGCAGATGCCAGTGATGAGGGGTAAAACCATCTACCAAATCAAGGATGTATCGTCTACCTCCGCATTAGAAGACACCCAACCATCGATAAATTTTCTGTGATCAACTGCATCATCTCGATATATTCATCCGTTAACTGCGCGACGCACTGCAAGCTATTGTTACACCGTACCCTGGCCGTTTTCCACTGGATGTGTCTGTTTTTTGAAAATTCTTATCCTAAGGAATAATCATTTTGAATATACTTTGGCTCATCGTCATTGAAAATATGCGTTACCGCAGAGGATCATTTTTAAATATGATTCTGGTTACTAATGCTAGTGTTTTTGTCATATCGTTTGTGAATAGTGTTCTGGACGGTAATTACTGGTTCATTTGTGAAAAACCTGGTGGTGAGAGTCTCTTTATCATTGGTGAATGGCCCCTCTATTTCATTGGGTTTGAGATGTTTGGCATTCTTGTGTTGGGTTTGTTTTACATTCCCATGATCATTCTGCGAAAAAAAGGGGTGCAATTTGCAGTCCGATAAATACAGCATTAAATTCAATTCAAAATGAGCAGATTATTTTTCTATTTTTTTGTTGTATTAGGTGTATCATTTTTATGCTCATTACTAGAATCCTTTATTCTTTCTGTAACACATGCCCATATAAGTATAGTATCAAAGGATCGGCCTGCGTTGGGGAAAAAGTTGTCCTACTTTAAGGAAAATATTAATCGCCCTTTATCGGCCATCCTGAGTTTAAATACCATAGCAAACACGGTAGGCGCAGCCAGTATTGGCGCGATCACCTTGATTGAATTTGGCAGCAGCTGGGTGGCAATCATGTCCGGTGTTTTGACCTTATCTATACTAATCTTCTCCGAGATCATACCAAAAACAATCGGCGCACTATACTGGAAAAGGATCCTTATTCCTGCTACTTTTGCGGTACAAGTGCTTATCACTATGACCTATCCACTGGTGGTCCTGCTGGAATTGCTTTCCAAGTGGTTGGCTAAAGAGGGAAATGGGGATAAAGTTTCTCGGGAAGAAGTTATCGCAATGGCAGAACTAGGTGAGGATGAAGGCACGATTGAAGAGAGTGAGAGTACGGTGATTGAAAATGTACTCATGCTTGATGATATCCCAGTAGAGGAGGTGCTCACACCCAGATCTGTGATCTTTGCACTGGATAAAACCAGTAGTGTGAGAGAAGTTCTGGACAAGTACAATGACATTGAATTTTCACGGATTCCTGTATATGAAGAGGAACTGGATAATATCATTGGTATCGTGCGTCGCCATGTTCTGTTAAAAAGCAAAGCTGAAGATCAGTTTGATGTGACTATGGGTGAATTGGCTAAACCGATCCATACTGTGGAAGAAAATGATTCTGTTGGTGATGTGCTGGATGAATTTGTGAAACGTCGAGAACACCTTTTCATGGTCAAGGATCAATTCGGCCAGGTTGCCGGCCTGATCACGCTAGAAGATGCAATTGAAACATTGCTAGGTATTGAGATTGTTGATGAGACCGATTCCGTGGTGGATATGCGTAAACTTGCTCTGGATAATTGGCGGAAAAAACGCTGGAAAAGCCAGGAAAAATAACCAGCGGACCAAACAGAACCAGCGTACCCAAATCATGAACTGAATGATGCGCCGCTGGATCATAATTGTCTTCTTTATTTCTTTTTTCACCCACGCCCAGCAGACACCAGTAAAAACACTTTATTTTGTAAACGAATTCGATTTTAAAAGTGGATACCCCACTCCCCAATCAGAAATTCGATACAAACCGCACATTCGCGCCGAATATGATGCGCTGGACCGTTTGATTTCAAAGGCTAATCTGAACCGCAAAAGTATTGTCGTCACCAAAGAATTCTTTACCTATGAGACGGATACAAATGACCCCATTGAAAAGCGGGATTATGAAGGGGAAGATCGCCTGGTGCGAAAAACATTATTCGGATTGCGGGGAAAGGCACCAAATTATATTTCCTATGTTTATGGAGTCGATTCGCTAGAGACCTGGAAAGATGATATCTTTACGATCATCAATTATAATGAATTTGAAAAACCCTATCTCTTTCAGTTCTTAGATGTGAATGCGGTTGGGTATGCCAATGCGACAATGGAATATAATGATCAAGGATGGTTGACCAGACAGGTATGGAAACGATTGCCTGGTGGCAGGGTTATGCGCTTATGGACTTATGATTTTGATCCGCAAACTGAATTGACCAGGATCCTGGAATATGATTCAGTTAGTACCTTGGTAATGGACATCAGATTAAACCCGGATTCACTGGAAGCTGTCTATAATCCCATCATGCCAGTAGACAGTGGTTTTGTGAATCATACCAGGATATCCGTTGAGTTGCAGGATAGTATTAATTACGGTTTTATTACCTGGCGCTGGGTCGCAGGTGTGCCTGACGTGGACAGTGTGCATGTTTTCAAGATGCCAGACAGTTTGTTTGAACGACGCACATATTACGAGTATGATCTGCAACTGGATAATTATCTTACGGATGGAGGGATCTACGATATCGAATTCACAGGGGAGAGTGCCTTCGAATTTGAGATCATTAAGGTAGTTATCCCGCACGTAATGTATGATATTACGCCGCCGACCATTTCCATCGGTACGAAGCCAGCCATAAATCAACCAGAATTCTTTTTTACGACAGACGAACCATTATCTGTGGGGTTTGTTGAATGGATCCCCTTTCCAACATCATCACACCAGGATTCGATACATCGTGTTGCCATGACCGATGCTGAATTACAACTTGGGACCAGACAGTTTATTATACTGGATAATCAGACGCCGCTACTGGATAGTGCGGAATATACGCTGCAACTGACAGCATATGATCGGGCCAGGAATAGTTCCTTCTTCCAGGCAGAAGAACTGATACTTTACGACATTTCTCCACCCCTGGTTTACATGTATTATCCATTGAGCAATACCTATGTGAATCATTTGGAGGTGCAGGTCGAAGCAAGTGAAGTCTTGGCTTCCGGTCAAATTATTTTAACGGACCTTTCTGGTACCCGTGACACATTGTCGCCACATATCTACCAGCTGCCAAAAAAAGAACTGCAACTGGGCCTGCATGCCGCTTTGCTCGATGATGCACTACCGGTGATGGATACGACAACCTATAGCTTCAAGTTCATCGGTATCGACCCTGCTGGCAATATTTCAGATCCGGCCATCCGAGAACCGATTTATTATGATATATCGCCCCCGATCTATATACAGATATTTCCAACCATTGGGTCCCATGTTAATAATCCACGGCTGTCATTCATTGTAAGTGAGGATCTTGCCGCAGGAGAATTCACCTGGGTTTACCGTGAGGGACTGCGGGATACAATAGCGCCGCACATAATTGCCCTGGAAAGCAATGAACGTAAGGGGGATACGCGTACAAACTGGATGCTCAAGAACCAAACGGAACTGTTGGATGGCACCATATATGATCTCATATTTATCGGTCAGGATCTCGCTGGCAATCAAACAGGGTTCATTACAACCCCAGACATAACTTACGATATTACGCTGCCGGTATTTGCAATTCTTGATCCGGTCAATGAAGCGTATGTGAATTATCTCACTGTGTCCTATGAAATATCGGAACCACTTCGGGAAGGTACGATCACGTGGACAGCGCTAAATACAGAAAAAGACCCGGAATCAGCACGGATCATATCGATTAACATAGAGGAAATGATCGAAGGGGTATATACGGATGTATTGTTAGCGAATATGACCAATCTTATTGATAGTGTGACCTATAATCTGGAAATGAAGGGTGCGGACCTGGCCACTAATGAAGGTATACCATATAAGGTTACTTCTGTGCACTATGATTTTTCACCGCCGATCATTACACTTACTCATCCTGCAAATAATACGTATCAGGCAAAAACGTATCTCAATTATGAACTATCAGAAGATTTACTTTATGGTCAGGTATCCTGGTTACAGCTTTATACGAGAGGCGTAACCCCAGATACCGTTATGTTGCAAGGTAATGAACTGCTTGCTGGTCTTCATGATACAACGACGTTTGCCGCAATGGTAAAACTCAAGGATGGGGCCAGCTATGATTTGATTTTTGATGCCTATGACCTGGCAAAAAATGAAGCTGTCACCAGACGGATTTCCAATATGACTTATGATTTTACACCACCAGAAATAGAATTACAGTATCCGGCGACCCTTTCAGCGGTGAACAACACGAATCTATCCTATTTTATTAGTGAATTTCTGTTGGAAGCCACAGCGACCTGGACCTGGGTAGATGGTGTATTAGATATGCAGGATCATATTCATCAGCTGGAACCATTCGAACGGGAACCGGGTGAAAAACAATTTATTATGCTTACAAACGCACCAGATCTTGTTGATGGATCGTATTACGATGTAATAATATTTGGGAAAGATCGGGCGGGAAACCCCTCCAACCAGGCCACAGCAAAAAATGTAAAATACGACGTAACACCACCGGTAATCACTATAACGAATCCCGGTCCTGACGTATTTATTACGTCTACTCAGATTGCGTATGATTTATCCGAGGACATGGGCAGTATAACAGTGCGTTTTGAATATAGTGGCGGTGATTATGATCTGGGTTCACCACATATTTATGACATAAGCGGTGACGACCTTAAGATAGGGGCCCATACCATAGAGCCGGAGTTTACGCCCGAACTTATGGAAGGCACTCAATTTACACTTACTGTAAGTGGCGATGACTTAGCTGGTAATGCCGCGCAGCCGGCAATCGTATTAGGTGTCGTTTACGATGCAAATCCACCGGTGTTGGCTCTAAATACACCTATCCCGGAGAGTTTTATAAAAGAAACAAGGATTAGTTATTCAATAAATGAATCGTTGGCAGAGGCTACTTTGCTGTGGGAAGCGATAGCTGGCGCGGATGATCCTAACGCACCGCACAGGATAATTTTCACAGAGGAAGAACGAAAAAAAGGTACCTACATCGATACGATCTTAACCGCGCAAACGACCCTGCAGGACAGTACAGTATATCGAGTTTCATTTTTTGGTAAGGATCCAGCGGGTAATGAGAGCAATATGGTGATCAATGATCGGGTGACATTTGATATTAGTCCACCAGTTCTAACCATCATTGCACCAGGGAATAATCACTATACACCCAGTACAAACATCAATTATTCCACTTCGGAAGACCTACGCAGTGCGCGAATTATTTATGTTGGCACTAGTGCCGAGCGAAAACGTTTGACCGCTGAAGTGATTATCACTCCTGATGGGTTAATTGCCGGTGTACATAATTCGGATGATTATGCACAGGCGGATCTGCGGGACAGCTCTACCTATATGATCGGTTTTGAAGCCCAGGATCTGGCGGGAAATTTTGCCAATCCTGTTGGCCTATATAATTTTCACGTTGATCGAACATTGCCTGAATTTTCTGATATATTCCCGCAGTCAAATACCTATTCTAATAATCCACTTTTCGAGTTTACCCTATCAGAGGATTTATACTATGGGAAGGTATTTTTTACCGAACAAGCCGGTTCGCTGAAGCCAGGTACAAAAGTGGAATTTGAACTGGATTCGGTGGAGTTCTCGCAGGGCTTCCATGCCCGGGATACATTGGTAAACCAATTGCCACTGGTGGACGGTGCCATTTATACCATTCAGTTGGCAGGGCGTGATATTGCCAACAACTGGAACGACACAATATTGATTACAGATTACCATTATGATATTACAACACCGGTTACCGCAATACTGGACCCGCTGGATAGTTCTTTTGTGAACACAAACGCGGTTACGATTAGTAATAGTGAGCCGCTGCTAGCTGCTGAAATGTTCTGGGTCAATCCACAGGGTGATGCAAAACTGGTTGCCCTTCGAAGCAGGGACCTGGCTGCTGGAGAAAACCGCCTGATTATGTATGCCATATCCTTGAACGAGAACACCCATTATGACCTATTGTTAAATATTACAGATTTGGCTGGTAATACCAACCAAACCAGGTTCACAGAGGGAATTATATATGATGTTACACCGCCAATATTGACCATCACCAAACCTGTGAATGGTGGTTATATTAATAACAAAGCAGTCAGTTACACGATCAGTGAGCCGCTGATACAGGCAGTGGTGACATGGGAAATTAAAACAGGGATTGATACCTTGAGTCCGCACAGGATTGAACTGGCAGCGGATGATATAACGCCGGGAGGTCATGATTCCACGCTTTTTTCAATATTACCTCAAGTTACTGATGGTTCCTGGTATGACCTCACTATGGCAGGTATAGACAGGGCCGGTAACCAGTCAGCGATTAATCGGGTTCGTCGCGTAAAATATGATTTTACCTACCCAATATTTTTTGATCTGAAACCTGACGCAAATGAGTGGGTCAATAAACTCGATTTGGCCTACACTCTCAGCGAAGATCTTATTTTTGGCCGTATTGTTTTTAACCATGTAGGCGGTGAACCGGATCCAGATGGAGAATACCTGGTTCGTCTGAGCGGCAGCAGACTAAAGGCCGGTCCAGGGGGTGGACGATTACCGCGCAGTATGGTACGCCTCGTTTCTGGGGGCATTTACACCGTCACCTATACTGGCCGCGATTCGGCAGGTAATTTTGTCTCTGAATTCATAATACCAAATGTACGGTTTGATGAAATAAAGCCTTTTGTGGTGATCACAAAACCAATGGCCAGTGAAACAGTATTTGATTCATTTAAATGGCCCTATGCGAATTCTGAAAAGGTTAGCTATACATTGAGTGAAGATTTGCGGGAGGGATCCCTGACTGTTGTCAATACGGGTGGGAAACTGGATTCTCGATCACCTATAGAAATTCAATTGACGAAGGATGAAATGAAAGCAGGGAGTTATCTTGAAACCGTGCTAATTAATTCAGTTAACTTGATTGATAGTTCATTTTATACTTATTCACTTAATGGAATAGATAGTGCCCGCAATGTTGCCGATGGATATACGGTTACCAACATTCATTATGACATTACAAAACCAGTGATCGACTTGATCGAACCAGCACAAAATGGTGCGTTGAATATACCCCTGATTACCTATGACTTCAGTGAAACCATGCTCGAGGCTGATCTTACGATATCCCGCATTGGCGGTACACCAGATACAATATCTCCACATAACGTAGAGATGGTGATGTATGAGCTTGCAGCAGGGCGGGTGGATAGTGCCATTATCACCAATGCTCCTACCTTGACTGATGGTGCGATCTACCGTTATGAATTCAAAGGTATAGATCTGGCGAGCAATGCGTCGAATGTGATTGTAGCAGATAATGTTTTATTCGATAATACGCTACCAGTGGTGACCATGACTCGACCCATAGATTCTGAAATATTGAACACGGTTGATATCAGTTTCATGAATTCTGAAAACCTGCACCGGGGCGATTTTATCTTCACGCGCGGCAGCGGTACCTCTGATTCCGGATCCCCCCATCGCATTGCTCTATTGGATGAAGGCCTGCAGGAAGGGATGCATACTGATTGGGTGCTGGCATTAAAAGGAAATCTTGTTGATGGTACACGGTATGTGATCACATTTGATGGTAATGACCGGGCCGGAAACAAGGCCAAATTCACCCCGATTAGTAACGTACTCTATGATATTAATCCTCCGATAGTGATCGTTGAATATCCAGTAGTGCAGGGTTTCTTTAATGCGCCAAAATTCACTTACTCCACAAATGAACAACTCAGGGAAGCAACCATCACCCTACAGCATGTAGGTGGACCTGCCGATCCAAACAGTCCTCATACTATTGAAATACCAACAACATTTCGCTTTGAGGGCTTTTATCAAGAAGTAAATTTCAGTGATCAGGCTACACTTGTGGATGGGGCTGTGTATGATATAACTATTGTGGCAATGGATATGGCCAATAATGTTGCTGATCCGATCGAGATCCCTGGTGTTACCTATGATATCACAACACCCGTATTTTCTGTAATCGAACCTGTGGAAAACGGGTATTATTTTGATTTGGTATTAAACTATAATCTTAGTGAGCCATTGGCGTCAGGCACAGTGACGCTGGAACGGGTCCGGGGGACCTACGATAGTAGTAGTCCCTACACCCTTGAATTACAGGACGTACAGCTCACCACCCTGGAAGATGCTGTTGTGGATTTGGATAAACCATTACCGTTAAAAAGTGGATCAGGTTATGATATAGGCATATCCGTATTTGACAGGGCTGGTAACCCCAATGAACCAATATTAATCGAAAATGTTACTTATGATACCATTCCACCGGCCATCGCGATACTTGCACCTGGTGCGGGTGATTATATCAACTACCGCGGATTATCTTACTCTACCAATGAATCATTGCGGGAATTTGAACTTGTCTGGACTAGAACAGGGGGCACCGCAGACCCGGATGCGCCGCATACGGCCTTATTGCCGGATACGTTCCTACCACAAGGACGTTACGAAAATATTCGTCTGACGGAGGTTCCAACGCTGGTGAATAATACCGTGTACACGATAACCCTAGCCGCGACTGATCTGGGTGGCAATAAAACAACCCGCACTGTTAAGGGTGTGATTTATGATGACATTGTACTGGAATTTGCGGTTACTATACCGGTCACTGGCGGATTTCTCAATGCTCCTGACCTCTCGTATAAATTGAACGAGATACTTAGTCGGTGTACGATCATCTGGGAACCTTTTTCCGTAGCAGATGATTCCACGCACAACGTAGTACTTAAAGATATGGAACTGTCACTAGGTGTTTTTAACCGGAAAAACTTTACCAATCAATCTGCACTGGTAGATGGTGTAATGTACCGCTTACTTATTGATGCTGCGGACCGCGCTGGAAATGAATTGTCCGTTGTATTGGCTGATAGTGTAACCTATGATATCACCCTGCCTGCATTTCTGGCTGTTGTACCTGCAGCGGGTGGTTATGTGAATTCGGCTGTGCTGCAGTTCACTAATTCAGAGATACTGTTGGCAGGATCGGTTACATGGGAACGGACGGACGGCGAAGCCGATGGTGGGTCACCCTACACTATGGATATACCTGTTGAATATTTAGGATCTGGTCCGCAGGAGACCATCGCCATTGAAGCGCCGAACCTCGTGAATGGAACAATATATCAACTGACGTTGAATGGTACAGACCTGGCCGGCAATATGTCGGCACCTACAGTGATGGATAATCTGCATTTTGATACAGAAGCACCGGTGTTAGCAATCATGGATCCACCAGATAGACCGGCCATCAATAATACGGATGTTGGTTATGAACTTTCTGAGCAGTTGCGGGAGGCAACATTTACCTATACCTGGTTGAGCGGTCCGGTAGATCCGGGCAGTCCCCATAGCATGAATTTGGATCCAAGAAAATTGCAGGAGGGCGCTACGAACCCTTATCCGTTATCGCCGGCCCCATTTTTAATTGATGGTGCTACCTATAAAATCGAGTTTTCCGGTAATGATCGGGCAGGTAACATTGGTAATGTGGCGGTTAGGGGATCAATTTTATATGATATTACCAAGCCGATCATTACCATGTTGATCCCAGAGCCGGATAAGGTAATTATTGGACGAAAAATAAGTTACAGTACATCTGAAAACCTGGAAGAAGGAACCTTGACCTGGGACCGCAGCGGTGGTAATAGAGATAACAATGCGCCCCATACAATCCAAATGAGGGAGGGTGAAAAGGAAGCCGGTGATCATGATGCAATAGTATTGCAGAACAGCACTGAACTATTGTCCAGTACCACATATACAGTCACGTTGCGGGGTACGGACCCGGCAGGTAATGAAAGTGATCCGACACGGGCGAATAATGTGGACTATGTACGGCCCATAGATGGACAATGGATTTTTGAAGGTGCGGTAATTACTGTCGTATGGAACTTCACAACCGCTGAAGGAAGCGATGGCACAACAGGTGAATTTGAACAATGGATCCAGATGGGGATACGGGTAAGCAACCGGGAGTCAGGAAGCTTTACATTGGATTATTCGTCCAAACCCTGGGCGCTGGACTGGTCCTTGGACCGCTCGGGGATACGGCGCATCAGTCTTTTTGAATTCGGTGATAATGAAACCTTGAACGTGATCACGGGTGAGACAAAGCCGGAGAGTTGGGAAGATGGCCAGATCATGCAGTACAAGTATACACCGTAAATACCAATGCTGGATTGGCGTTGGACTTCCAATCGATGCGCACTAAATTTGCCGGCAAAATTTATATAAACTGATACAGGATAAATTTACTTATGGCTAAACAATTATCTTTTGCGGAAAAAGTAGCAAAAAAGAAGAAAAAAAATCTAAGTACTTATATTAAGTACATCAAAAGTGTGCAATCGGAGAAAACGGGGTACTGGCGCTTTAATGAACAAATGATACAGGTTAAGGAAGGTGAAAATCTTGATGGTGCACTTAAGCGGATGGAAGAAGAAGCCCAGGCAATTGATATGGAAATGCCGGTTGATGAATCTGCAGCGAATGTAGAGACTGTAGAACAAGATGGGGCTGATGGTCCTGACGACCATGAACAGGCAGCGGATGATGATGTGCAGGGAGAAATGGCAGATGTTGTTGCGGGAGAGTCTGCAGCAGAAGTGAATGAACTAGCTGGGAATGCAGGTGATGGAACTGAAGCCGAAAAAATAGAAGACGTTGATGCAATTAACGAGGAACAGGCTGAAAATGCGGACGGATTAGGAAAAGTTACCTCAACCAAATCCGACGAGTCCGCTTAATTTATATCGCACTTTACTGTAAATTCAAAAACAAGAATAATTGGAGAGGTGTCCGAGTGGCTGAAGGAGCACGCTTGGAAAGCGTGTATGCGGTTTTTCCGTATCGAGGGTTCGAATCCCTCTCTCTCCGCTCCTCTAT
>Ga0208113_1000564_pt1 | contig 18519 bp, 18 predicted proteins | sample Knorr_S7_td_NADW_FD_185598 | JGI IMG/M metagenome (GOLD analysis project Ga0208113, IMG submission 185598) | Marine microbial communities from Southern Atlantic Ocean transect - Knorr_S7_td_NADW_ad_2505m_LV_A (SPAdes) (version 2) | ecosystem: Environmental > Aquatic > Marine > Oceanic | place...
CTGGAGGGCTACGAATCCAGAAGCGAATTATCATCGGAACTGAGTTCGGCGAGTGGGCGGAGGAGACATCCGGGAAAGCTACCCGACGTTATTGCACGCTGCTGGGTTGCTTCGCGCTCCTGACCGTTACATCGAGAAGTTTGGCAAGGCGGCGTAAGAAATCATGCTTGGTGACTGCCTGTGGCACGTCTATGGCATGATCGGGAAGTTGAGCCGCCGTGTCTACATTTTGTCGCACGCTTGATCGCCACGACGACCATTTTGTTTGATTGGCGAGGTTCAGATTAGATATTGTAAAGCAGCTCGGAGTTTCGAGAGAACATCGCAATCTGCTCGTCCTCGCTGAAATCGGAGATTATCTCAGTGTAGGCGTCAACGATGTCGTCGTAGCCGGAAAACAGGCTGTCAACCGGCCAGTTTGTGCCGAAGATGCAGCGATCCACGCCGAAAATTTCGATGCAGTGCAGCACGAAGGGCCGGATGCTATCGACTGTCCAGTCGTTGTCGCTCATGCCCAAGCCCGATATTTTGCACACGGTGTTGTCGGGCTTTGCAGCTGTGACCATACCCTGCTTCCACTTCGCGAAATACTCGTCGTTGCGTTCTGCGGGCAGTCCGGTGTGATCGACCAGCATTTTGATGTTGGGAAACTTCCCCGCCAGGTCTCTTAGCTTTTCCATCTCCTGCCACTGAACGCTCATATTGGCTGAGAGGTTGTATTTCTCCAACAGCGCAAAGCCTCGATGGAATTCCGGCACTGTCAGATAATCGCCATACGAAAAATCCCTGATGCCCCGAAGGAGAGGATATTCGGCATGACGGGCGAGCATGTCGTCAACGTCCGGCTCTCGCAGGTCGGCGTAGGCGACGATGCCGCGGGGAAACCCTGTGCGGTCGGCAGCCTCCTGAAGCCACTCGGTCTCCTTCACCGGGTCTTTGGAGCCGATGGCTGCCTGGACGTGTACCGCTTTTGTGACGTTGGTGTTGCGGGTCAAGGCAATGTAGTCTTCGGCGACAAAATTTCGTTCGCCGAGCTCGCGGGTTCGAGTTCCGAGGGTCGGATGCACAACGTCCGGCTGCCAGTGAGCGTAAAACAACTCCGGGTGTTGCATGTCGTAGAAGTGGACGTGGGTGTCCACGAAATCTAGTTTGGTCATGTCTTCCCCCGATGGCAGAATCCAGGCGATTCGTGGTGTCTTGAAGGAGTGTATTGGCGCTGATATTTGATGTCAAACTGGCTTTCAGACTTTCAGGCTTTCAGGTGTCAGAATGAGGTGGGTGATCGTTCCCGTCAGCGGTGGTGTATCATCCGAGTCGAGCTCATTTAACTTTCGGGAGACGGCATGAAAATCCTGGTCATTGGCGGAACGCGGTACATGGGGCGCATCATGGTTCAGAATCTTTTGGATCAGGGCGACGAAGTGACGATATTCTCGCGAGGGAACACTCAACCCGAATGGTGGGATCAGGTGGGCCACATTCAGGGAGACCGCAATGACCGCGACGACTTCAATGCCAAGCTGAAGGGTGCGCCTTTCGATGCGGTCGTCGACACACAGGCATATCGGTGGGAGGATGTCGAGTCCGCAATCGGAACCTTCGAGGGTAGCGTCGGGCGATACCTGTTCGTCAGCACAGGCTCGGTGTATCTGGATGGCAAACTGGATTTCTTCACCCACTCCCCGTTCAAAGAGGATGATGTGAACTGGGACACTTTGGACTACACATACCCGGAGGGCGAAGACCCTTACGGAGTCGGCAAACGGCACTGCGAAAAATGGCTAAATGAGAACAGTCGAATCCCGTACACGATCGTCCGAATACCCGCTGTGATGGGTTGGGACGATCCGACATCCCGTATGTGGTGGTGGGCGCAGCGAGCGTTGGACGGGCAGGGCGTGATCGTCCCGTCGGAGCATCGAGGCCCGTTCCGCACGTTGTATTCTGCCGACGGCGCGGCAAACTTCATCCGCGCATTGAAATCGCCCAACACCGCCAATCAGACTTATCACATCGCCATGCAGGAAGTCATGACTATCGAGCGGTGGGCCGACCCTCTCTGGAAGGCGGCTGGGCATGAGAGCGCGGTGTCTTTCGTCCCAACAAAAGTGATCCGGAAGACCTTGGAACGCTACTCTCCGCCTCTGAGCCGAGCGCTGCCGTACATACACGATCTGTCGAAGGCAGAGCGCGACTTCGGGTTCACGACGACGCCCGTTGAAGAATGGATACAGACTACAGTTGACTGGTACAGGGACAACCAACCAGAAAATGATTCGGCAGGTTACCAGCGCCGAGGCGACGAGGTTGCGCTGGCGACCCGGTGGGCCGGGAGCATCGAGAACGCTATATCGGAAATTTAAGATTTTTTCTTTGTTGACGATTTGATTCGAGGAGAGGAATATATTGACCAATAAACAACAGAATAGACCACCCGGATCAGAGTACGAGGGGAAGGCGTTCACATTCCAGCAGATTCATGAGTCCGTCTATATGGCCGTTGGGACGGGCAATCTGGTCGTTGCCTCGAACGGGGCAATCGTGATTAACGACGACGACGTTCTGGTTGTGGACTCGCACATTTCTCCGGCGTCCGCCTGGGCGTTGCGAGAGGAAATGAAAGAGATCACCGACAAGCCGCTGCGGTACGTCGTCAACACTCATTTTCACTTTGACCACTGCCACGGGAACCAGATTTATGGCCCAGACGTCGAGATCATCTCGCACGAGTTCACGCGAGACATGATCGTCGCGGGCGAGTCCAACAAGGGCAAAACTTACACAACGATGATGGCGGGGCTGCCCCAAACGATTTCTGACCTCAAAGCGCAAGTCTCAGCGACCACAGACCAGGCTGAACGCGCCGAGTTAGAACGCCAGCTTCAAATTCAGCAGAATTACGCGGTCTCTGCCGATTCGGTGGAACCGACTCCTCCGACGATTACTCTCACTGACCAACTCTCACTCTTCCGTGGTGGCCGAGAAATCCGAATGATACACCTGGGCAGAGCGCACACCGGCGGGGACGTGGTCGTGCATCTTCCTGGAGAACGGATAGTGATTACCGGCGACCTGATCGTTGATGGGACTCCATACATGGGTGACGGTTACCTGACGGAGTGGATAGGCACACTCGATAACCTGCGAGAGTTGGACTTCGATGTGATTCTCCCTGGCCATGGACAGCCACTCCACGGCAAGTCGCAGATCGACAATCTGCAAGCATACATTTCGGACTTGTTGTCCAAGATCACTGACGCACACGCCACTGGAACTCCCGCGGAAGATGCAGCCCAGAGCATTGATATGATGGCGCACGCCGGGAACTTCCCCGGCATCGTTGAAGTTGGCGTTAGTCCTGCCGCGGTCGAACGAGCATACGAACTCTTCGACCAGGGAAATTAGCGTCGGCGGATTGAAACCGAAGATAAGGCCGAATCTCCGCCTGGATTGCGGAGATTAGGTTGTGCTTGATTAAGAAGCAACCACCTCGAATATCAGGAAATAAGGGACGCGGTGGCAGTCATCAAGGTCGGGATTCTGGCGAACTTGCCCCTCTATTGGTCGCGGCTCGACCATGCGGCGTATCATGAATCCGGCCTCAGCAACCGTCTCGCTCAACTCAGTAAGGGTGTGATACCAACGGGGAGTCTCCCAATTCGCAGTTAGCCTCTCCATGTTCCACGGCGCCACGCCAACGCCGGATTCGAAGTAGCTGAAATTTGTGATAATTCCGACACAGAATTTGTGTGGGCCAGACGGTTATTCCCCAATCGGCAATGCGCGTCGGTCGCGCAAATTCCGGTTTATGGAACACCAGGAGCGTAATCTGTGCCGATGTGGCCCTTGTTTTCAAGTTCGGTATACTCGTCATCCGAGAGTCCCATTACTTCTTTGTAGACGTACTCGTTGTCTTCTCCCAGGGCGACCGGATGGCGGCGGAGGTGGTTGGGCGTTTTGGACATCCCGAATATCAGTCCTGGATACGAGCGCGTCCCGGTGTCAGGGCTTGTGAGTTCCTCGAAGAAACCTCGTTCGTTGAGGTGGATGCAGTTGTAAGCGTCCGCCTCGTTCTGGACAGGCCCCGCTGGGACTCCCGCGTTCTGGAGCCTGTGGAACAGGTCGTAACGCTCCTGTGTCCTCGTCCACGCTGTGATGTGGCTGTCCAATTCTTTCTGATTTTGCCATCGGCTCACCGGGTCACCGAACATTGGGTCTGATGCCCAATCAGGATCGCCCATGACTTCGGTTAGGCCGCTCCATTCTTCCGGAGTTCCGACGTCGATGACTATCCATCGGTCTTCTCCCTGGCAGGGATAGACATTGTGGGGAGCGTGGGAGCGATGGCGGTTGCCCTGTGGCTCGGTAATCCGACCGTTCATCGAGTAATCCATCATGAACTCGCCCATGTAAGGAATGAATCCTTCGGCAAGGGCCATCTCGATCTGCTGGCCTTTGCCGGTGCGCTTTCGCTGTCTCAGAGCCAGCATTACAGCGAACGCCCCTTGGACTCCGGCCGCCGCGTCGCCGGTGAATGAGTCTCCGGTCATCGAGGGGTCGAGGTCCGGGTAGCTTCGAATGTGGTGATGCCCGGCCATGCCTTCCATGTGGGTTCCGAAAGTCCGGTAGTTCTTGTACGGGCCGTCCAGACCGTAGCCCGGCATGCGGAGCATTATCAGCTTTGGATTGACTTTTGATAACTCCTCGTAAGTCGCGTTGGCGCGTTCGATAGTCTCAGGGACGTTGTTCTCCACGAACACGTCGGACTCGGCGATGAGTCGACGGAACATCTCCTGACCTTCAGGAGTCATGATGTCCAGCGTCATGCTACGCTTGTTGCGGGCGTGGCTGTTGAACGCAGGTGAGCGGTTGTATGGTCGCTCGCCCGCCTCGTTGTCAGGAAAGGACATGAACAGCGCGCTGCCTGTGCCTTTGGCCCTGTCAACCTGAGCCTGGGTGATATGGGCCGCGGTGCCTCGCGTCGAGGGCTGCATGCGGCTCCGAGGCTCCACGCGGATGACCTCTGCGCCCCACTCGGCCAGAAGCTGTGTGCAGTGCGGGCCGGCCCACACCAGTGTCACGTCGACTACTCGGATTCCTTCTAACGGGAGTTTTTTGCTCATTCGTGTGTCCTCGTTGGCCGTCAGCCTTTAGCCGTCAGTTCATGGTTTGACTGCCCTCGTTGCGATGTAGGATGGCATGTATTTTGAGACGGGGTCGTCTTTCCGATAGGCTTCATAGAAACCGGATATCAGGAATCCCACGTCAATCTGTCCGCTTATCTGGTCGTCCAGAGTGTGGCTAAATTCCAGAGGGTCATCCGCGCCATATATATCGAGCCTTTCCTGCTAGGTGATGCTGGTTATGTCGGAATATGGGAGGGCGTATTTTACCTGGATGACGCGCTGCTCGTCGACCAGCTTGTTGTCAAAGGTGTACATGATGGGATTGACGATTCCTGCCAGCATCGTTCCTCCATGCTTCAGCACACGGAACGCTTCGCTCCACACGGGCCTGATTTCTGGCACGAAGATGTTGGTGACTGGATGAAATATCAGGTCGTAGCTCTCGCTCTGGAAGGCGCTCAGGTCTCGCATGCCGCCCTCAACCGTTGTCAGTTCGAGGTTATGCCTCTGGGCGACTGTGCGGTCGCCTTCCAGTTGTCGGGGCGAGTTGTTGAACACCGTGACGCGAGCGCATGCTCCAGCCAGTACAGGCCCTTGCTGTCCCCCGCCAGATGCCAGACACAGGACATCCAGTTCACGGAACCAGTCTCGGGGCACGGGTTTCGAGTCGGTCAGCAGAATTTGCCATACACCACGCCGAGCGTCGCCGATAACCTGATCGCTAAACGGAACCGTCCACTCGTTGCCGTTCTCGACTTGTTTGTCCCAGGCTGCGCGGTTGTATATTCTGACATATTCTGGGGCGGTATTCGGATTGGCCAACCTAAATTGCCCCGGACTCTCTCAAGAGTGAAATGTCCTGCATGGTGTGTCCGAGATTCTCCAGCACCTCCGCAGTATGCTGGCCCAATAGAGGGGCGGGACTGCGAGGCGGGAGTTCGGCGCCGGACATCTTGAAGGGTCGACCCGGGTATGTAAGCTCTCCAGTCTCTGGATGGTCTATGGTGTCCCAGTAGCCTCGAAACTCGAAGTGCGGGTCTTTGAAAATGTCTTCAACGGTGTTTATGGGACCGGCGAGCAGTTGGTTATCCTGTGCCTCGTTGACCGCTTCCAGCTTGGTGTGTTCCATCAGCCACGGGATATAGTATTCGTCGAAGGCCATCGCCACGTCCGGGTCCGACCTGCCGGCTGGGTCTGCGAAATTCGGATCGTCGGCCAATTCAGGGTGGCCTATCATGTTACTGATGTTTCGAAACCGGGGGCCGAATCCCAGAATATTCACAAATCCATCGGCGCACGGCCTGGTGCCCGACGCAACCCGATATCCCGGATCGGGCCTGGAATATGACTCGCCGGTGTATGCGTGGGCTGTCAAGTAGATTACGCGCCGGTCGCGAAATCCAGCCTGAGTCTCGTATATGGATATGTCGACATTCTGGCCTTCGCCGGTGTCCTCGGCGTCCCACAGCGCAACCATTGTCGCGTAGGCGCCGACGGAACCGGCGTGCATGGCGACGATATTTCCTGCCAGCTTCAAAGGCTCGTAGTCGGCGTGGCCGGTTATGTTCATCGGGCCGCCCATTGCGTAGGCAACGATGTCGCTGGACTTCATTTCGCGGTAGGGACCGGTCTGTCCGAAGTTAGAAATCGACGTCAGAACGATGGCGGGATTTATCTTTTCCAGAACGTCGTATCCCAGTCCCAGGCTGTCCATCATGCCAGGTCGGAAATTTTCGATCACTATGTCTGACTCGCGGACCAGTTCCTTCACAACGCCAACGCCGTTGGGGTGTTTCAGGTTGACGGTGATGCCCCGCTTGTTGATGTTGAGATGCAGAAACAGGCCGCTTTTCTCTGGATGAGGCTGGTCGTTCTGGAAAGGGCCAATGGAGCGCGCAGGGTCGCCTGAAGGCCGCTCAACTTTGATTACATCAGCGCCGTAATCGGCCAGAAGCTTTGTGCAATGCGGCCCGGCGACGTGATGGGTCAGATCCAAAACTCGGACACCTTCAAGCGCGTTGTCGAACATATCTTTAGTCACACCTCTCTACGTGGCGTAAGTTCACCGTGGGGATGGAAACACGCTATCAGCGAACCAGGAACCCGTCAAGCGGTCAGGTCGGAGTTTATTTTAGGGTAAGGGACTTGCCGTCTGTGGTCACGGTTACGGAGCCGAAATCGAACGTCGAGGCCCGCAACACATCGATCACTAGGAAAGGCAATGCTAGAAGGGGGAGGAGCCGCCAACGCATGGTGACGACCAACACCGGCAAGAGACGCTGATAAGAAAAGCACGCTCGTCATCATTGGGAGGTTCGAGTTCGTCCCTATGATGACACCCGTGACAAAACCAACGGACACAATCGAGAGTCTCAAGTTGTTACTCTATCGCATGAATTGGCGCACCGAGTGTACTATGTCACCAATCGCGACATTAAAGCATGAATATGGGTTCGTGGGTCGGGGTTGCATTTGGAGCAGCGCTGATGACGTTGACGGGTGAGGCCTTTTGGATCGCCATTGGCGTTGGAATTGGGGCTGCAACGGGCTCTGCCACAAAATCCAAGAAAAGCGATGACGAATCATACCGTTGCCCATTATGAACTGGTCGACCGTTTGGCGAAGGGGCTCCCAGTCCGCGTCCCTGCCGATTAGCGGTGAGTCGAGGCTTGGATCCCCCGAAGACTGCCGGGCGCTGCTTTCGCGCCAATTACCCTGAAAGGGTTAACCGGTGCGGCCTTGCCGCGCACTTCGATTCCCCCAAGGGCCTCGAAGTCAAAGAGCGGCGCGATGAGCCTGTCGGTGTCTCCAGAAACCTGAATTGTGCCCGCTGTGGCAGTTTGCTCCATCCGAGCGGCCAGATTCCAATTTTGAAAGCAATTCAGGCGGAATATACTGCGCCAGCCTCTCCTAAACAGACTCGGTGATAGGTTCGGGTTCAGGAGGCGCAACCGGGGTTGAAGCGACCGCTGGAGGCGTCGACGCTTCCCCTATCTGGTGTCCGCAACCAAAGCAGAATCGCGCTTCTGGCGGAAGCTCGGTGCTGCACGGAGGACAAGTGTTGGCCTGGGCAGCGCCACACTGCATGCAGAACTTGGCCTGGTCAGGGCTGTTCGCCTGACAACTCGAACAGATCATGAGGGCCTTCGTCGAAGGTAGGAAAGAGAAAAATTCCGAAGTAAGATGACACGCGCAGGGAGTTATGCAAACAACGCTGGCACGTGCGCGTCGGATTTCGGAATTATGACGCCAACCGTCTAACCGCATCTTCGTCGATCTCGATTCCCAGTCCTGGGCCGGTCGGCACGGCCACGAAGCCGTCCACCTGATCGAAGGGCTCGGCGACCAGGCCATCGCGAATCCCGCTGGGCGTTCGGTCGAACTCCATCACCGGTTCCTGGACGAAAGGCTCGGGGTCGTGGGACGGCGGACATGGAGGCAGTGTCGCCGCAATGTGAAGAGTTGCCGCTATCATGATGGGAGAACCCCAGACGTGAGGGTTGACCTGGATTCCCAACGAATTTGCCATCATCGCGACGTTCCGCATTTCCGTGATGCCGCCGACGTTGATCACGTCCGGCTGGACGATGTCGTAGGCTCGGCGAGTCAGAAAGTCGTTGAACTCGTAGCGAGTGCGTAGATTTTCTCCGCCGGAGATTGCCATTGGCAGGGCAGATTTGACCTGAAGGTAACCCTCGACGTCCTTTGCGTTCACCGGCTCCTCGAACCACAGGACGTCATGCTCGGCCAGTCGTTGCCCTATTCGTATGGCCGATGGGGCGTTGTATCCCTGGTTGGCGTCCACCATCAGCTTGATGTCCGGGCCGATGGCGTGCCTCAGGGCGGCGACTCGGTTAATATCCTCGTCCATAGGCAGTCCGCCGATCTTGGTTTTCATGCCTTTGAAGCCAGCATCCACGTAGCCGGTGGCCTCCTCCAGCAGCCTGGTAGGAAATTCGCCCTCTGTGTAATATAGCCCGGTTGCGTAAACTGCTATCTTGTCCCTTATCTGGCCGCCCAAAAGCTCAGAGACCGAAAGGCCGGTGGCCTTGCCCGTGATGTCCCACAGGGCGCTGTCAACGGCGCTAATCGCGCTACCGCCTAAACCGCCGGCCAAGTTGGCGTTGTAGAGCAGCGAGAACATCTTCTGCCATAGGCCGATTCGATTCGTTGGGTCTTCACCGATCAGGTTTGGCGCGAAGATGTCATGGACGACTGTCGCAGCTGGGCCGCCCGATCCCTCACCCCATCCGATTATGCCCTCGTCTGTCGTCACCTTGACGATGCCGACCGATCGGTGATCTATCCAACCCTGGGACCAACCGAAGGGCCGGTCCAGTTGCGATGTGAGGTTGAAGGTCTCGAAACCCGTGATTTTCATATACATTCCTCTTGTTGGGTTGGGCAGAGTTTAGCAACGGGTTTTCGACCAGTCAAACACTCAGGCTTGCGCTGGCAACTCACGCGATATGGAGCTTGACATTGACCAAGTTGGCGGTGACAATCGCACCCATCCCACACGCATCGGAGTCGTGTCTGTCGATGACATCCCGCATATCCTTGGTCGAAACCCTTCGGGACCTGCCGCCTGAATGGCCCGACAATCCCCTTCCCTGGATTCGAGACAATATAGCATCAAGCGGCGAAAAGATGGCCGTCGTGGATGACGACCCCACCGGGACGCAGACGATATACGGCGTTGCAGTTCTCACTGACTGGTCGTTGGATACCATCCGGTCTGAGTTGGAATCAGACCTTCCTGCGTTTTTCATTGTCACCAACTCCCGGGGCATGCCGCCATCCGAGGCCGGGGCTGTCAATAAGGAAGTGGGCAGGAATCTGCGAATTGCGCTTGATGCCTCAGATCGGAAGGTCGCAATACTCAGTCGCGGAGATTCCACGCTTAGAGGCCACTATCCGGGAGAGGTCGACGCGCTGGATCAGGGTTTAGGCGGAGGGTTCGACGCTCGAATTTTTGTGCCGTTTTTCCTTGAAGGCGGTCGCTACACCATAAATGACGTCCACTATGTATCCGACGGAGATTGGTTGACCCCCGCAGGCGACACCGAATTCGCCAGAGATACCGCCTTCTCCTACATTTCGTCCAACCTCCGGCAATGGGTGGAGGAGGCTACAGGCGGCGAGGTGCCGTCCGGCGATGTCGCAGCAATTTCGCTGGACGATATAAGGGTCGGAGGCCCAGGCCGCGTGGCTTCTCTGGTTTCGGAGCTTGAAGGCGGGCGGACCTGCATCGTAAATGCCGCTAGCATGAGAGATATTGAAGTGGCGACCCAGGGGCTTATGATCGCCGAGGCGCAAGGAAAAAAATTTCTGTACCGCACAGCCGCGTCCATGATGAGGGCGCGACTCGGGCAGGCGGCTCCCGCGCTGTTGACCAGAGACGACCTGCGTCTGCCAAACTCTGGAGGAGCGCTGATCGTTATCGGGTCCCACGTTCCCAGGACGACGGGCCAATTGAACGAGTTGTTGGCGATGCCCGGAATCCACGGTGTTGAGGTGAACGCTAACTCTTTGGTGTACGATGCCGTAGAGTTGGAGGTCGCGAGAGTAGCTAAGACGGTCAACGAGAATCTGTCCCAGCGCCGGGACGTCGTGGTTTACACGAGCCGAGAATTGTTGATCGGAGAAGGCGCCGAGCAAAATCTGATGATCGGGCAGAAGGTGTCTGACGGGCTGGTTGCCATCGTCGATGCGATTGACGTGAGGCCTCGTTACCTGATTTCCAAAGGAGGCATGACTACTAGCAACATCACGACCAAATCGCTCGGGGTCAAGAGAGCGGTGGCCCTGGGTCAGATATTGCCCGGGATTCCCACGTGGCAACTTGGGGCGGAGTCTCGGTTCCCCGGACTCGTGTTCGTGGTTTTTCCTGGGAATGTCGGGGATTCGGGCGGATTGGTGGACATGGTGAGCAAACTGGCGATTCCAGGATGACGTAAACTCGGGTGGCCCGGAGTATTCTTCATGACGTCCAATCAGAAACGACAATATTGGAGCAGGCCAAGACAGGCTAGCTAATTACAAAAGGGAGAGCAAAAATGGGCAAACTAGATGGCAAAGTGGCGATAATCACGGGAGCCAGCAGAGGAATCGGCCGAGACATGGCCGTGGTGTTCGCTCGCGAAGGGGCGAAGGTCGTGGTGTCGGCACGCACCGAAAAAGAGGGCGATTTCCGCATCGAAGGCAGCATTGAGACGGCGGTCAACCGCATCAAAACAGAGGGCGGCGAGGCCGTGGGCATCCGATGTGACGTGACCAAAGAGGAGGACTACCAAGCGCTGTTCGACCAGACCGTCGAGCAGTACGGCAAGATTGATATCCTGGTCAACAACGCTGCTGTTCTTATCCCAGGCAAGATCGAGGATATGCAAGTTCGTCACTGGGACCTGCTCTATCGAATAAACATCCGAGGCCCGTTCGTCGGCTGCAAGCTGGTCATGCCATACTTGCGAGAGAATGGCGGCGGCCACATCATCAATATATCCTCCGTTGGCGCCATCGGCCCGGGGGAAGGCCCGTACACTGAGGTCGGCGGCGGCGGCACAGCTTACGGCGCAGGCAAGGCCCACATGGAGCGGTTTACTCAAGGGATGGCGGCAGAGGTCTGGCAGGACAACATCGCCGTGAACTGCCTGTCGCCTAGAGGAGGCATCGCCTCCGAGGGACAGCGTTGGTTTAGGCAGGGAACCCCCTATGCAGGGGCGCGTGAGGACGGCATCATCATGGGCGATGCCGGAGCCATAATGTGCGAGAAGAACCCCAAGACCTACACCGGCAAAATCCTCTACGACGAGGACGTGCTGTCCGACGCCGGCGTGACTGATTTCTCCATATATCCAGTCATTACCGATTAGAGCTTTCGGCGATCAATGATTAGCTAAAAGCACATCGTCATGCTGAGTCCGCAGTCGAAGAATCTGGTCGTGAAGAGATGACTTGTTGATTTGCGACCAGATTCTTCGCTTTGGCACGGTGATGCTGGCTAATTTGGCTTGTGGGAGAGGAAACAAAACAATGCTTGCAGACTTCGTGGAAGTTCAGACCTCCGACGGAATGACCTTGGGCGGCGCCTACTTTGCCCCTGCGGATGTTGACCGTGGGTCGTCGGTGGAGGCGGTGTGTTTCTTTCACGGCGACGGAGGGCATTTCTACCGTCCGCTGTATCTGGAGTTGGGGCAGCGGCTTGCCGAGCGGGGAATCGCGTTTTTGGCGGCCAACCGTCGAGGGCACGACACCGTGTCCGCCGGAGCAAGGGGTGGACCTCCAAAAGGCTACGCCTATGAGTCGGTGGACGAATCGCGTCTCGATTACGCTGCTTGGCTGGAGCTTCTCAGAGAGCGAGGCCATCGGCGTATCGTGATCGGAGGACATAGCGGAGGCGCGGTTCGCTCGGTTTACGCTCAGGCGAAAGAGCAGTTTCCAGAGGTGGTCGCAGTCCTGCCCGTCTCGCCCGGTGAATACAACTACGAGGGTCTCAAAGAGTTGCACCCTGACAATTTCCTGCGGGTCTATCATGAGGCCACCCACGAGGTCGCTGAGGGCCGACCCCACACCTTTTTCACTCCTGGCATGCCGTGGGGGTCCACGTGGTCGGCCAGCGCGTTTTTGGACTGTTTTAACGCCGACAATCGTTACAGCGTCACAGCCCGGGTTGAGGAAGTCGAGTGTCCAGTCATGTTCATCTTCGGCTCAGAGGAGTGCGAAGGCCCGCAGGTCCTGCCCGCGTGCGGGGCTGCTATGAGGAGCGTGAAAGCCGCTGAGTTCCCTCACATCACGGTCAATATTATTGACGGAGCCAACCACGGATACCAGGGCCGCGATCTTGAACTGTTCGAGACTATCCACGGCTGGCTCAAGACGATCTGATCTGTTTGACCTTACCGATTGGCCTGACTGGATTGCTCATTCTCGATAATCGCCTGTTCAAGAAGATTATCATGCCCGGATCCATTAGACTCGGCGGCAATCAGCTTCCTGACCGGGTAGTTTATCTCGATCCCTTCCTCGCGGAACCGCTTGTGAATTCGCTTTATTAATTCACTACCGACAATGAACGAACCTGCTCGTGAAGTGCAGGTAATCGAGACGATGAAGTCGATATTCGAATCACCAAAAGTCCTGAATGCGAAGAACGGCTCCGAGCCTGTCACGGTGAATTCGAACTCCTCGACGATGTCGTCGGAGATTCGCTGCACAACCGATTCGACCTGCTCAAGGTCAGACTCGTAGCTGACGCCGCAGGTAATCACCACATTCATGGCCGGAGTCGGGCTGAAGGTGTTGGTCACGATGGTGTCGACCATCTTCGAGTTTGGGATTATCACCAGGTTGTTGATTCGATTCCTGATCTTAGTGCTTCTCCAACCCACCTCCACCACAAATCCGGCTGGGCCTTTATCCAACTCGATGTAATCTCCCTCGTTTAGCTCGCCCTCGGAGATCAGGTACGTCCCGGCGAAGAAATTGCTCAACGTCGGTTGCACCGCCAACGCTATGGCAAGGCCGCCGATTCCCAGACCGGCCAGCATTGGATTGATGGCGATTCCGACCACATCCAAAACCAGCAGTGAGGTGATGGAATAGACGATCAGCGGCGCGAGCCGCCTGAGCGGAGGAATCAGCTTGTCGTCCAGATCGGTTGCCGTCTTCGCGGCGACGTTGTGCAGGTACCAGGTCATCATCGTCTGGATCAGGTGCGAACCCAAATAGCTGAATTCGATGATGATGATGATCAGCCATACGTTTTTGGCCCAGGCGTCGCGACCGTGGATGACTTCAAAGGCTGGGTGGGTAATTTGCGCGAGGGTCAGATATGCGAGGAACAGCCCCATGATTACGGCGAACAGAACCGCCGGGCCTTTGACGGTCTGGAGCATGTCAACATCCAGACCGTCAGGGTTGGCGCGTCGACGGTTTCTGACCACGGCGACGAACACCAACTGGATCACGGCGGCGATAGTCAGAGCCGCCGCCATTACGCCTGCGGCATACAGCGTGCCCCACAGGGGGGATTCAACAACATAATCAGGCAACATCATCAACCTCGCAAGTCAAAGAGATTGAGGGAAATGCTAGCGCCAGCGGGCGGATGTGTCTTGGCAATATGCGACCTTACAATTTCTCAATTTTGACTGATCGTTGTAGTCAGTTGCCTGCAACTGCTGTCGCTAAGAGATTTTGACGCCTGAACTGACCCGCACGGGACGAACGGACAAGGTCGGGCTGTCCGAAGGTTCAGTTATATCTAGTTGCATGATAAAGACCGTTGAAAGGCGGTCTTTATTTTTCTCTTCAATGTTAGACCTCCTCTGATAAAATCAAAGTTACGGGCGTCTGAACCACAATAGAATTAGACGGAGAAAGAAAATGTGCGGAAGGTTTACGCTGACGGCAGATCAGGACTCTTTTGAAGACAGGTTCTCCTTGACGGGGTTTGATCTAGGTTGGGTTCCGAGCTTCAACATCGCGCCCACTCAGGAGGTGTTGACCGTCACAAACGATGGCAGCGAGAATCGTCCAGAGCTTATGCGTTGGGGACTGGTTCCATCGTGGGCCAAGGACCCGAAAATCGGCGACCGGATGATCAACGCTAGATCTGAAACCCTTACTGAAAAGCCCAGCTTCCGGACCGCTTTCAAACGCCGCCGCTGCCTCATCCCCGCTGATGGATTCTATGAGTGGAAGCGCGAAGGCAAGGCGAAGAAGCCCATGCTCATCACTGCCAACCCCGGAGGCCTGTTCGCCTTCGCCGGACTGTGGGAGACGTGGAAACAGCCTGACGGTAGCTGGCTCCTCACCTGCGCCATTATCACGACATCCGCCAACGAGTTCATGACATCAATCCACGATCGGATGCCCGTCATCCTGCCCCGCGAGTTCGAGGCCTCGTGGCTGGACCCCGAGGAGCAGGACACGGCGATGCTGTCAGAACTGTTGCTTCCCTACGACTCCGACCGGATGGAAGGTTACGAGGTCTCGACGCTGGTGAACTCGCCGCGCAACAATTTCCCAGGCGTAATCGAACCAGTGGCGACGCTGTTCTAGTAAATTCTGATTGCTGAAAGCTGAAGGCTGAGATGACTCCCATCTATCTCGACTACAACGCCACCACACCGATAGACTCGCAGGTGGCCGAGGCCATGCTGCCGTACATCCACGGTCTCTACGGCAATCCGTCTAGTGGGCATGCCTTCGGCCTGGAGGCTCGCGCCGGTGTGGATCGAGCGCGCCATCAGGTCGCAAGTATGCTGGGGTGCCACGACGACGAAGTGTTGTTCACCAGCGGTGGCACGGAATCCGACAATCACGCCATCAAGGGCATTGCCGGGGCCGATCGAGCCAGAGGCAACCACGTCATCACCTCGAACATTGAGCATCCTGCTGTCGAGGAGGTCTGTCGATACCTGGAAATTCAGGGTTTAGAGGTCACGTACCTTCCAGTAGACGGCCACGGACTCATTGATCCTCAGCAGGTGGAGGACGCAATCATTGATCGGACCATCATGGTTACGATCATGCACGCCAACAACGAGGTCGGCACAATCCAGCCTATTCGGGAGATTGCCGACATCGCTCATCGGCACGGCGCGGTTATGCACTCCGACTGCGCTCAGTCTGTCGGCAAGATTCCGGTCGATGTAGACGACCTTGGCGTGGACCTTCTGACCATCGCAGGACACAAGCTCTACGCTCCGAAGGGCATCGGCGTACTGTACATCCGGCGCGGTGTCGAGATAGAGAAATTCATGCACGGCGCCGATCACGAGATGGGCCGTCGCGCAGGCACTGAGAACATCATCCTTGAGGCGGGTCTCGGCATTGCGTGCCAACTAATCGAGCAGAATCTCGACGGCTACATCCAGCATATGGGCCAGATGCGCGATCGTCTTGAGGCGGGCCTCCGACGAGAAATCCCAGGAGTCCGGGTCAACGGGCATCCTGAAAAGCGACTGCCCAACACGTCCAGCGTGAGTTTCAAGGATCAGGAGGCCAACACCATCCTGGATAAACTCCAGAGCGTGGCTGCCTCTGCTGGAGCCGCATGTCACGCGGACAGAATCGACGTCTCCGCTGTGCTGAAAGCGATGAATCTGCCGATAGAGTACGCGATGGGAACCATCCGGCTCTCCGTAGGTCGCCACACAACCGAAGATGAGATCGACAGGGCGGTTCAAGAGATTGCAGATGTTATCAGAGTCCAGTCTCATGTTTAGCCACTAGATGGCATATCGAGCGGTAATCTTGGACCTTTTCGGCACGCTGGTGAAGGGATTCAATCGTCAGGACTATGATCCGGTGATCGCTCGAATGGCCGAGACCTTCGATATTCCGTGTCAAGATTTCTGGGATTCGGGTGCAGAGACGTACCCCGCCCGAAGTCTGGGACACTACGATCCCTTTGAAGCCAATTTAACCGATATGTGCATTCGGGCTGTTCAGGAGGCCAGCATCGCACAGGTCGAATTGGCCGCAAGCTATCATTACGAGTTCATGACCGACGCAATCACTGCAGAGGCCAAAGTGATCGAGGCGCTGGAAGGGCTGAAGATTAAGAGCCTGCCTCTGGGCTTCTTCAGCGATTGCGGCCCTGACGTTCCTTTCCTGTGGGGGCAATTGCCCCTCGCTCGACTCATCGACGAATCAGTGTTCACGTGCGAGGAGGGAGTGAAAAAGCCGGCCGAAGCCATATACGCACCGCCGTCGATGACTCCAGGTTCAGCCTCATGAGTGTATCTACGTTGGCGACGGAAGCAGCCAGGAGGTGATGGGCGCCGAAGCAGTTGGGACGCTGCCTGTGTTGAAACGGATCGATTTGGGCGACGTGTATGACGCTCACCAGCCCGGCCCCAGCGACTGGAGCGGACTGACCGTCGATGAAATCAGCGAGTTGACGAACATCTGGCCGGACAAGTTCTAACCATGATGTCTAGTAGTGGCGAAGCTCGATCTGGTTGCCTTCCGGGTCTTGAATGTAGATAGAGGAAGCCATCCCCCGCGCCCCGGAGCGTTGAGCCGGCGCATCGCTTACGACCGTAACCCCTTGATCGCGGAGGTGGTCGGATAGCGCATCCATGTCCGTTGGGTCTAACACCAGGCAGTAGTGGTCAAGATTTCGTCGACCGTCCCCGACTGGCTCATCCTCCGTCCACGGCTTCAGGTCGATGAGCGTGCTGGCGTTGATGCGGGCGCACGGGAAGGGAAGCTCGCCGCTCCTCCATCCGTCGACCCGATGTGGTTCCATGCCGAGGGTTCCGGTGTAAAAGGCCAAAGCACCCTCAACGTCCTTCACTCTGATAACTATGTGGTCGATGCCGACGATCTGGAGTTTCACTCCCGATTCTGTGGCCATGCCATCCCCCTGCCTTCGTTTCGATGGTTGTAAAGTGATGGGTTGGAGTTTAGGCTCGCGTGACTTAAAGGTCAAATTTCGAAGGCCACCTGTCCCGATTGACAACCTCAGCAGTCAGACATAAAGTTTGAGCCGTAACAGATTATTACGACTCTGTTGAGTCGCAGTTCTGTTTCGGAAATTTCTGATGGAATGTGTGTGACTTGAACGCCGACGTTGTGCTGGATAAGTATTTCGGAGAGTTGGAGCAGCGGGACGAATTCTCCGGCGTCGTGCTGATCACTAACGGACAGTCGAAGCTCTACTCAGCAGCCTATGGTTATGCCAGCCGCGCCAGGAAGGTCGGGAACACGCTGGAACCAGATTAGACACGGCTTCGATTACCAAGCTGTTCACGTCGGTCGCAACACTGCAACTGATCGACCGCGGTCTGTTGTAGTCTCGAAACCGGCGTGATCGACTTTCTAGAACTTAGTGACACCGCAATTTCTCAAGATGTGAACGTGTTTCACCTCCTGACCCATACTTCGGGCATCGCGGACGACGCCCACGAGGAGGCGGGCGAGAGCTACGAGGCCATATGGCGAGACAAGCCGAACTACTCGGTCACGTGGACGAATCCTCGAAGGTCATATTTATGAGAAGGAAGGAGAGAACGCAGGCGTGAGCGGCTTCATTCGTCACTATCCAGAGCAGGACATCAACGTGGTGATGCTCTCGAACATGGAGACCGGGGTCTGGGAACCTGTGTCGAAAATTCACGGTCTCGTGGTTCCGGGAGAGATTGGTTGAGGATAGTGCGATCGCGGTCAAAGTCTACATGACAAAAATACGCGTTATACTTCTCTCATCAAACCTGATGCCCCTATGCATCAAAGATCGAATGGTGTCATGAAAATATCCCAACCCGAGTACGAAGTCGCGAAGCGTTCCAATGTGATGGTGACCATGAGGGACGGAGCGCGACTGGCCACCGACCTCTACTTCCCCACGCAAAACGGCAACCTTCTGCCCGATCCGTTG
>Ga0208113_1000569_pt1 | contig 18428 bp, 15 predicted proteins | sample Knorr_S7_td_NADW_FD_185598 | JGI IMG/M metagenome (GOLD analysis project Ga0208113, IMG submission 185598) | Marine microbial communities from Southern Atlantic Ocean transect - Knorr_S7_td_NADW_ad_2505m_LV_A (SPAdes) (version 2) | ecosystem: Environmental > Aquatic > Marine > Oceanic | place...
GCCGCCGCCGTCCTCGGCGAAGGCGGCAACGCCTTCGACGCGGTGCTGGCGGCGATCTTTGCCTCGTGCGTGGTCGAGCCGGTGTTGTCGTCCCTGGGCGGCGGCGGATTCTTTTTGGCGCGTCCGGCCGATAAGGGATCGCCCGACCCGGTTGTCTACGATTTCTTTACCCAGACGCCGAAACACCGCGCCGCCGATCCCGATTTCTTCCCCATCGTCGCCGATTTCGGCGCCGTGACCCAGGAATTCCACATCGGCATGGCGTCGATGGCGACGCCAGGAACGGCAAGGGGGCTGTTTCGGATCCACAGGGAGCTATGCACCCTGCCGATGACGCGCCTTATCGAGCCGGCGGTGGCCCTGGCGCGCCAGGGTTTCACTGTCAATCGACTGCAGGCCTACCTGTTTCAGGTCGTCGGCCCGATCTATCTGTCGAGAGCCGCCAGCCGCGCCATATTCGCCAGCGCCGAGGACCCCGAAGACCTCAAGCGCGAGGGCGAAACCATGACCAACCCCGATTTCGCCGACACTTTGGAGGCGCTGGCCCGGGAAGGCGAGGACCTGTTCTACCGGGGCGACATCGCGGCCCGCATCGCCGACGATTGCAAGGCCGGCGGCGGCGCTCTGGCAAGGAGCGACTTCGAAGGCTACCGGGTCGAAAAGCGTCGGCCCCTGACGGTCGGTTACCGGGGCGCCCAGCTCTATACCAACCCGCCGCCGTCGACGGGCGGCATCCTCATCGCCTTTGCCCTGGAACTGCTGAAGGAGACCGACGTCAAGGCGCTGGAATTCGGCTCCCTGGGCCTTTTGCAGTGCCTGGCCCGGGTCATGGAACTGACCAACAAGGCCCGGGTCGAAAGCGGCCTCGGCGAACTGGACGAAGGCGCCGCCGACACCCTTCTCGAACCTAAGTTTCTGGCCGCCTACAGGGCGGAAATCCTGGGCCGGCCGCGGGCCGAGCGCGGCACCACCCACGTCAGCGTAATCGACGCCGCCGGCAACGCCGCTTCGCTGACCCTGTCCAACGGCGAAGGGGCGGGATACATCGTTCCCGGCACCGGAATGATGATCAACAACATGCTCGGCGAGGAGGACATCAACCCCCTGGGCTTCCATCAATGGCCCACCGATACGCGGCTTTGTTCGATGATGGCGCCGTCGCTGGTGATCGGCGAAGACGGCGCGTCAGTGGCGGCGCTCGGGTCGGGGGGGTCGAACCGGCTGCGCACGGCGATCCTTCAGGTCCTGGTCAACCTTCTCGATTTCGGCCTGCCGGTGAAAGACGCCGTCGACGCCCCCCGGCTCCATTTCGAGGGTGGGCTCCTGAACATCGAAAGCGGCTTCGATGGGGACGCCGAGGCCGGGCTTCAGGCCGCTTTCCCGGAGACCAAACTGTGGGACCAACGCAACCTGTTTTTCGGCGGCGTCCATGTCGCCCGTTTCGATGCTCCGACGGGAGAATTCACCGGCGCCGGCGATCCACGCCGGGGCGGCGACGCCGCCGTGGTATAATTCCCCAGGGTTTAATGCCAAGGAGCGGTGATAATGACGGAGGACACCCCTTCCTCTCGCCTTTGGCTGTTAAAGGGGATAAAGTTCACCGGTGCTTGAAGGGAAAGGGGACGGGGAAAGCCATCGTGCCCAAAAAAGACATAGAAAACCTGGCCGATATCGACCTGCTGTCGGGGCTGAAACCCGCCGAACTGAAAAAGATCGAGAAGTCGGTGAGCTTCAGGCGCTATAGCGATCATGAGCAGATCATCGACCGCCAGAGCGAAACCTCAGACGTTTTTTTCATCGTCGACGGGGATATCCGGGTCGTCAATTATTCCCTGTCCGGCCGCGAAATTACCTTGGACGAACTGAGCGGCGGCGATTACTTCGGCGAACTGGCGGCCATCGACGGGCGCTCCCGCTCGGCCAGCGTCATGGCCCTCACCGACAGCCTGGTCGCTTCCCTGCCCAAGGGTCAGTTCCTTGCCCTCCTTGGGAGTCATCCCACCATTGCCATGAAGGTGATCAGAAGGCTGACGGAGATCGTCCGCACGGCCACCGACCGGATCATGGATTTGAGCACCCTGGCCGCCAACAACCGGGTCCGTGCGGACCTGTTGCGCCTGGCCAAGGACCACATGAAAGGCGGTAACGAGGCGGAAATCTCGCCCATCCCCATGCATAGCGACATCGCCAGCCGAGCATCGACGACCCGCGAGACGGTGGCCCGGGTGTTGAGCGACTTGGCCCATCACGGCGTCGTCGAACGGCAGAAGGAAATGCTGCTGGTGATGGACGTCGAACAGCTAAGCGACATGGTAGAGGAAGTCCGGGGCGAATAATTCCCCTTTTTCTGCCCGCCGCGACCCTTTCCATCCCCGCCGGGCCACCTGTTGGAGGCCTATTTTTTGTTTATTTTAAAAGGGTTCTCATGTTTTCGGCGTTTGACTCGGGCTCCGGAATCCTCCATCAACCAGCACGTTAGGGATTTCTTCGTCTTTCCCCACCGGGGAAAAAGGTTATAGGAATTTTTATAACTTGTGGCGGTGGTTTTTTTTAATAAGGGTTGTCGAAAGAAATCCCGCACCCCGAGGGAGGCCTTGTCAAAGAGGCAGGAGATTAAGGATTAACGATGGCGAAAACCATCCTGATCGTCGAAGACAACGATTTGAACATGAAACTGATCAATGACCTGCTTCAGGCCCATGGATACGAAACCATGCAAACCATGGACGGCCGCGACGTGCTTCAACTGGCCCGTGAAAACCGGCCCGACCTGATCATCATGGATATTCGGTTGCCCGAAATTTCGGGCCTGGAAGTGACGAAAATGCTCAAGGCCGACGACGAATTGAAGGACATTCCGGTGATTGCCGTCACCGCCTTCGCCATGAAGGGTGACGAGGAAAAAATTCGCGAAGGCGGGTGCGAAGGCTATATCGCTAAACCCATATCGGTGCCCACATTTCTTGAAACGGTCGCCAAGTTCTTGGACTGACACGTCGTTTTAAAGGTGAACTTAAGTAATCGCCGGTGTCGGCGCGTATCCTGATCGTCGACGACACGCCGTCCAGCGTCAAAATGCCGGCCGCCAAGCTGACCAACGAATATTACGAGGTCCTGACCGCCAACGCCGGAAGGGTGGCGCTGAAGGCCGTCGAAGAAAACGCGCCGGCCGTAACAGGGTCATCCCGACGCCGCCGAAGACGGCTCGGGATGCCATCGAGGCCCGGCCCGGATAGAAGGCATGAAAAAAACCCCCATCGGGGGGGGCAGTACTTACTTTTGAAATTCCAAGACCGCTATTTGATCTTGGCTTCCTTGAACAGGACGTGTTTACGGACGACCGGGTCGTATTTACGCTTCTCCATCTTTTCCGTCAGGTTGCGGGGGTTCTTCTTGGTCACGTAATAGAACCCCGTGTCGGCGGTGCTGACCAGCTTAATCAATATGGAACTCGGTTTTGCCATGGTCCGTGTCTCGGGTTTGGGGTCCGTCCGGGGTCTCTCGGAGCGCGAACCATACAGTCCGCGGACCGCCTGTCAAGGGTGTCCGGGGGGCGTCCGGGGGGAGGCGGGGAGCGTGGCGCCTTGTCTGTACCGGGCCTCGTGGGTCGGCGCCGAAAGGTTCAGGGCTTGGGCATAAAGGGCCTGGTCGTCGATCAGCCGGCGGGCGATATCGGTCTCCAAATTATTGCTCCGTCGTTGCGAGGGGCATGATTGACGAAGCTTGTTGCGCACGTCTTCGTCCGGAATCTCGGGCTTGCGCCAGGCGGTCAGGACTTCCTCTGTTTTCGAGCGGTTCGCCATCACCGCCTTGATGGCTTCCTCGGCGCCGTCCTTGAGGCCGCTGGTGCAGATCGCCGGCCGGACGCCCAGGCCATGCAGCATGTATCCCGATGGCGCCACCAACTTGGACCAGGTGAGGGTGATTTCGCCGTCGTTGGGGAGTTTGATGACGGTTTGCACCGATCCCTTGCCGAAAGACGACGTGCCGATGACCACGGCGCGGTCACGATCCTGGAGCGCGGCGGCGACGATCTCGGCCGCCGAGGCGGACTTTCCGTCGACCAACACCAAAACAGGCAGGCCGAACGCCAGATCCTGGCCGCCGGCCTCGTAGTTGTGGATGCTTTCGGCGTGACGGCCCTGGGTGCTGACGATTTTCCCTTGGGTCAGCAACAAGTCCGCGACCTTGATCGATTGCTTCAGCAACCCTCCTGGGTTGCCGCGCAGATCGAGCACCAGGCCCCTCAGTCCGTCGGCCAACCGGGCCCGGGCATTTTCCAGCTTCTTGGCCATGGACCGGGCCGTATTCTGGTTGAAGCTCTTGAGCCGGAGAACAAGGATGCCGTCGTTTTCGGTTTCGAACACCGTGGTCAGGAAAATGTGGACCCGTTCCATAGCCATCGTTAACGGGCCGCTGGCGCCCTTGCGCTCTACCTTCAGGTTGACAAGTGTGTGGGTGGGGCCGCGAATCATGTTGGAAATAGCCTTCCTCGAAAGGCCCTTAAGGGGCTTGCCGTCGACATGGGTGATGCGGTCGTTTTTCATCATTCCGGCCTTGGCGGCGGGTTTTTTGGGCAACACGTCCGAAACCACCACCACCCCGTCCTTGATCCTGTAACGGATGCCGATACCCCCGAAACCGTCGCGTTTGGCGCGGTTTTTCCTGGCCTCCTCGGCGCCTGCGTAGCGCGAGAAGATATCCAGATTCGACAGCACACCGTCGAAAAAGGCTTCATAAACAGCCTCCATGTCGGCGGATTTTAATTCCGGCGATGCCTGGCGCGTGGCCAGGGAAATATCGGCGGTCAAATTCGCCCAGCCGGCGACATCGTCGGCCCCCGGGGCCTTCAGGCGTATGACTTCGTGGCCGGCGGATGTCAGCAAAACCTCGCCGCCTTCGCGGCTGACGGTCAGGTCCGGGTCCAGGGCTCCCAGGCCGCGAATGCCTTCGAAGGAAATATCATCGACGGCGACCACGTCGATGTATTTCTCGGCGATGCCGCTTAAACCGGCGGCAAAGACCTCGGCGGCCTTGATTTTGGAAAAAGCCGTGGCCCCGAGTTTTGATTCCCGCATCGGCGCGCAGGCGGCCGCCAACGACAACACCAGTCCGCATGCAACGGCCAACCATTTCCGATGAACAATCATTTCCCGGATTGTCGGTCATTTTTTACCGTTCGTCACTACGGCAATTATCTCAATTAGGGCCGGGGGCGGGCCGGATTAGCGCCGTCGTCGCCCGCCTGTGGATTTTCGCCGCCCTGCGGCCCTGGTTTTGGCCCCACCCTTGGCGCGCCCTTTGGCGCGCCTGGAAGGCCGGGCTCCTTTGGCCTTGGCACCCTTTTTGGCCAACGGCGGCGTCCCCGAATCCATCAATTCCAACACCATGCCACCGGTGACCGGGTTGGCTTCCGTGAGGCGCACCTCGACCTCGCCGCCAAGACGGTATTCGATGCCGCTGTTGCGGCCCCGGAGCAAATGGCGGGTCTCGTCGTGGACGTAATAGTCGTCGGCCAGGGTGCGGATCGGGACAAGCCCGTCGGCACCGGTCTCGGTCAGGGTCACGAACAGGCCGAACCGGGTGACGCCGTTGATGCGGCCTTGGAAAACGGCGTCGATTCGATCCGATAGGAAGCCGGCGATAAAACGGTCGATGGCGTCCCGCTCGGCGCTGGCGGCGCGGCGTTCCGTCATCGACAAGTGTTCGCCCAGTTCAACAAAGTCACCGGGATTTTTTTCCAGGCCGCCTGGTCCCAGGCGGCCGCCGGCGATCAACGCCCGGTGCACCAAAAGGTCGGCATAACGCCTGATCGGCGAGGTGAAATGGCAATATCGCACGAGCGCCAGCCCGAAGTGGCCGACGTTTTCGGGCGCGTATTCGGCTTGGGCCTGGCTGCGCAGAACCATTACGTTGACCATCGGTGCGTGGGGGGTGGCGGCGGCTTTTTTCAGGATCTGGTTGAAACGTTTGGGCGTCGGCGTGCCGCCGCGGGCGAAGCGGATGCCGACGCTTTCGAGGACATTGCGAAGGGCTTCCAGTTTTTCCTTCGACGGCTGGTCGTGGACCCGGTACATGCAGGGCAGGGCCGCCTTTTCCAGTGTCTCGGCGGCGGCGACGTTGGCGGTAATCATGAATTCCTCGATCAGTTTGTGAGAATCGAGGCGTTGGCGGACTCCGATGCCGTTGACGGTGCCATCGGGCGCCAGATCGATCCGCCGCTCCGGCATTTCCAGTTCCAGCGCATCCCTCGCCGTTCGGCCCTTGAGCAGCGATTGATAAGCGCCGTATAGGGGGGTGATCACTGAATTGAGAAGCGGCCTTGTGGTCTTGTCGGGGTTGCCGTCACGGGCCGCCTGAACCTGTTCATAGGTCAGCCTGGCGGCAGAACGCATGACGCCGCGGCGGAATTGGTGGCGCCGTAATTTTCCCGAGGCATCGATCCAAAGATGGACGGCGACGCAGGGCCTGTCCTCGCCCGGAACCAGCGAACACCAGCCGTTGGAAAGGGCTTCGGGCAGCATTGGCACCACCTGGTCGGGAAAATAGGCCGAATTGCCGCGCCGGTAGGCGTCCCGGTCCAGGGCGTCGCCGGAGCGCACGTACCAGGCGACGTCGGCGATGGCGACCAGCAGATGCCAGCCACCGGGATTTTTCTTGTCCGGGTCCGGCTCCGCCCACACCGCGTCGTCGAAATCGCGGGCGTCGGCGCCGTCGATGGTGACCAGCGGCAGGGAGCGAAAATCGTCACGGTCTTTTGCCGGCGCCGCGCCGGCTCCGGCGGCCTGCTTTTCCGCCTCGGCCGAAAAACGGGTTGGCAGGTCGTAATCGACCAGGGCGATAATCGACGGTGAGGCGGAGCCTTCGCCGCCGTGGACAACCTCGACGATCCGGGCCTGGCTAAGGCCCAGCCGCCGCCCGCGCAAAGGCTCGGCTCGAACCAGGTCGCCGGGTTCGGCATTGAGTGTATCGCGGGGATCGATGGCGAATTCCCCCCTAGCGCGCTTGTCCGTGGGCCGGAGCCGTGCTTCGCCGCCGACTTTTTCGAAGATTCCCAAAGTCTGGCGCGGCGCGGCGGCGATGGCGCGGATGGTCCGGCCTTCGAATTCGCCGTCGCCGGTGGGAGTCAGACGCGCCAGCACCCGGTCGCCGGGGCCGGGGGCCGAATGCCTGCGGTGGCCCTGGATCATATAGATGCGGGGTGCTTCGCCGTTGCCATCCCAGTCCACGGGCCGGGCCAGCAGATCGCCGTCGCTGTCGGTGCCGGTGATTTCGACCACCGCCACCGGCGGCAGGGTTTCGGATTTCCGCACGCGGCGGCCCTTTTCCTTTTCAAGGGTGCCGTCCAGTTGCATCTCGCGAAGCGCCTTTTTCAGGGTCATCTTCTGGCGCGAGTCGAGCTTGAAAGCGCGGGCGATCTCGCGCTTGCCGACCCGCTTGGAGCTTGAGCGGATGAATTGCAGAATTTCTTCGCGGTTGGGGAAGGGGGATTTTTTGGCCGGCTTAGAGGGTTTCTTGGTCAACGGCTTATTCGTTCAGGGCGGCGGAGGATTCGTTTTTCTTCGGCGCCGGTTTCTTTTTGGCTGCGGTTTTCTTTTTCTTGGGCGTCGACTTTTCCTTCTTTTTCGCGCCCTTGCCGCCTTTCGCTGCCTTGGCGGCCAAAAGCTCGATGGCTTTCTCCAGGGTCACGGTGTCGGGGTCTGTCCCTTTCGGCAGCGTCGCCATCAATTTGCCGTGCTGCACATAAGGCCCCCATCGGCCGACTTTCTGGACCACCGGCTTGTCGTCGTCGGGATGCAGGCCCAACTCCTTCGGCGGCGCCTTGCGGGGAGCGTCCGCCAACAGGTGCACGGCCCGGTTCGACCCAATGGTCAACACGTCGTCTTCGCCCTTCAACGACACATAAGTGCCGCCGACCTTGATAAAGGGCCCGAACCGGCCGAGCCCGGCGGTAATCATGTCTCCGGTTTCGGGGTCGGGGCCGATGTCGCGGGGCAGGCTCAATAGACCGAGCGCCTTTTCCAGGTCGATATCCGCCGGGTTCATGTCCTTTGTCAGGGAAGAACGCTTGGGCTTGATTTTTTTCTTGCCGTCGACGGTTTCCTCGCCCCGCTGCACGTAAAATCCGTAAGGTCCCTTGCGAAGCGTCACCCTGTCGCCGGTATCGGGGTCGAGGCCCAGTTCCTTCGGCCCGTTGGCGAGCAGGGCCTCGTCGCCGCCGTTGCCGTTGGTGACCTCCAGGGGGCGGGTAAACCGGCAGTCGGGGTATTTGTTGCAGCCGATGAAGGCCCCGAACTTTCCCAACTTCAGGTTCAGCCGCCCGTCGCCGCAGGACGGGCATTGGCGCGGATCGAATCCGTCTTCGCCGGGGCGGAAGAAATGCGGCCCCAGCAGCTCGTCCAGCTTGTCCAGGACCTCGGAAACCCTCAGGTCCTTGGTTTCGACGACGGCGTTGTTGAAGGCGTCCCAGAATTCTCGCAGCACCATCTTCCAATCGATGCGGCCGCCGGAAATATCGTCCAGCTTTTCCTCCAACTCGGCGGTGAAGTTGTATTCCACGTAGCGGGTGAAATAGCTGTCGAGGAAAGCGGTCACCAGGCGTCCCCGGTCGACGGGTTCGAACCGGCGCTTTTCCAGTCTTACGTAGTTGCGTTCCTGAAGCACGGAGATGATGCTGGCGTAAGTGGACGGCCGGCCGATGCCCAGTTCCTCCAGCCTTTTCACCAGGCTGGCTTCGGTAAAGCGTGGCGGCGGCTGGGTGAAGTGTTGTTCCGGGGTCACCGTTCGGCGTTCAAGGCCCTGGCCCTGGGTTAGTTTGGGCAGAATTTTTTCGCCGTTGCCGCTCTCCGAATCGTCATTGCCCTCGCGGTAAAGCTTATAGAAGCCGTCGAAGACAAGCGTTGATCCGGTGGCCCGGAAGACCACTTGGCCGTTGGCGGAGCCGATATCCGCCGATACCTGGTCGAGGACCGCGGATTCCATCTGGCTGGCGATGGCGCGGTTCCAGATCAGTTGATAGAGGCGGTTCTGGTCGTCGTCCAGACGGGCGGAAACGTCACCGGGGCGGCGGAAGGCGTCGGTCGGGCGGATGGCTTCGTGCGCTTCCTGGGCGTTCTTGGCCTTGGATTTATAGACCCGGGCCTTGTGCGGGACGTATTTGTCTCCGAAGTCGCCGCCGATCAGGGCCCTGGCGGCGGCGATGGCTTCGCCCGCTATCTGCACGCCGTCGGTTCGCATATAGGTAATCAGCCCCACCGTCTCGCCGCCGACGTTGACGCCTTCGTACAAGCGTTGAGCGACCTGCATGGTGTGCTTGGCCGTCATCCGGAGCTTGCGCGACGCCTCTTGCTGCAGGGTCGAGGTGGTGAAGGGCGGCGCCGGATGGCGCCGGGTCTGTTTCTGTTCGATCTTGGCGACGGTGAAATCGCCGGCCTGGGCGGCGTCGACGGCGGCCTGGGCCGGGGCCTCGCCGCCGATGTCCATCTTGCCGAGCTTATGGCCGTCTAGATGGGTCAGCAGGGCCTCGACGGTGTCGCCCCCGGGCGTTTCGAAAACGGCCTTGACGGTCCAGTATTCCCTGGATTCGAAATTCTCGATATCGGTTTCGCGTTCGCAAATGAGCCGCAACGCGACTGACTGCACGCGCCCGGCGGACTTGCTGCCCGGCAGCTTGCGCCACAGCACCGGCGACAGGGTGAAGCCGACGAGGTAATCGAGCGCCCGGCGCGCCAGGTAGGCCTCGATGAGTTCGGTGTCCAGTTCCCGGGGATGCTCGAAGGCCTCGAGGATGGCGGATTTGGTGACCTCATTGAAGACGACCCGCTTGACGTCAACGCCGGTCAGCACGTTGGCCGCCTCCAGCAACTCGCGCACGTGCCAGGAAATGGCCTCGCCCTCGCGGTCCGGATCGGTGGCCAGATACAGGTGATCGGCACCTTTGACCGCCTTGGTGATTTCCTTCAGGTGCTTTTTGGCCCTGGCGTCGACTTCCCAATCCATTTCGAAGTCGGACTCCGGGCGCACCGATCCGTCCTTGGACGGCAGGTCGCGGACGTGGCCATAGGAGGCCAGCACGATGTAATCCGGGCCCAGGTATTTGTTGATGGTCTTGGCCTTGGCCGGGCTCTCGACGATGACGACGTTGGTCATGGGTCTCCGCTGGGTTTTTTTAAGGTTCTTATGGACTCTGTATGAGTGAAACTTGATTGCCCGGGTGACGTTCGAGACGGCCCGCCAACTCCAATTCCAGGAGCACCCAGGACACAACGGGGGGGGGAGAATTGGCAGTTACGGATGATTTCGTCAACTAAAGACGGCGTTGGGCTTAAGATTTTTTTAATGGTGCCGCGGGCTTCCTCGACCTCGTTCGGTGCCGGCGCGCCGAAGAAAACGCCTTTGAAATCAATGGGTTCTCGTTTCTTAAAAGGAGTCCTTTCGGCTTCGTTCAGGGCTTGAAATACGTCTTCGGCCGATTCCGTCAAAATCGCCCCTTGGCGAATCAAATGGTTGGTTCCCCGCGCCCGGGGGTCGACGGCCGATCCGGGGACGGCAAAGACCTCGCGGCCCTGTTCCAATGCCATCCTGGCGGTGATCAGCGACCCCGAGCGCGGGCTCGCCTCGACGATGACGACGCCCCGGGCGATGCCCGAAATCAGACGGTTGCGGCGGGGGAAATTACGGGCCAGGGGCCGGGTACCGGAAGGAACCACGGAGATCAGGGCGCCTTCGGCGACGATTCTTTCATAGAGGGATTGGACTTCCTTCGGATACATCACGTCGAGTCCGCCGCCCAGCACCGCCAGCGTCCCGGTGGCGATGGTCCCTTCATGGGCGGCTGCGTCGATGCCCCGGGCCATGCCCGAAACCACCAACAGCCCACCGTGGCCGAGATCGGCGGCGATCTTGCGGGCGAAGCGGCAGCCGTTGATCGAGGCGTTGCGGGCGCCGACGACGGCGACCGCCTTCTTGGCCAGGAGATGCGCGTGGCCAAGGAGGCCGATCAGCGGTGGCGCGTCCTCGATGTGGGCGAGGAGCGGCGGGTAGTCGGGCCCGCCCCGGCCGACGAGGCGGGCGCCGATCCGTTCCAGGGCCTCCACCTCGGCCTCGGCCTGAGCCTTCGAGAACACCTTGATACGCTTACCGCCGCTGTGGCGCGCCAGGTCCGGCAGCGCCTCCAGGGACGCCCGGGCGGTGGCGAATCATTCCAGGAGCTTATAAAACATGATCGGACCGACGTTGTCCGATCGGATCAGGCGCAGCCAGTCCAGCTTTTCGGCGTCGGAAAGCGCTTGCGGGCGGGATTTGTTTTCGTCGGACATAGCGGGCGAGGGTGGTCCAGGTTCTCGGGCGGCGTCAAGGGGATGAGGCTTTACGGCAAAGGATTCCTGTTATGTTCTATTGCAGTCAAGGGTTGTCTGGCAAGGGGAAATCGCGATGGCGCATTGATAAAGAATAAGACGCCTAAGCCACCACCGCCGCTTTCGTCTGCCGGAGCAACCAGGCCGGGATCAGGGCGGCGACGAAGACCAGGGCGATAACCATGAAGGCGTCCTGGAAGCCGAAGGTGCTGGCCTGGGCGTTGATGACGTGGCCCAGGTAATCGAGAGCACCTGTCTGTTGCATGACTTCGGGCACGCCTGATTCCGACAGCAATCGTTCGACCTTGTCCATCAGTTCCCGGGTCAGGCTGTTGGCCGCGGTCTGGGTGGCGGTCAGCGCTTCGGCATGGACTTCGGTGCGCTGTTCGATCACCACCACCAGCCCGTTGACGCCGAAGGCGCCGCCCAATTGGCGGGTGAAGTTGTAGGTCCCGGCGCCCTGGTTGAGCCTTTCGCTGGAAATCGCCTTCATCGCCGCCGAGCCCATGTTGGGCATCACCAAGCCGAGCCCTAAGCGGGTGCCGACGGCGAACAGTGCCATCATCAGGAACGGCGTGTTGACGTCGGAGCCGGCGAGGAAATAGGTCGCCAGCGCGAAGGCGGCGATGCCGATCATGATTGGCTGGTGTTCGGGCACCACATCGGCGAGCCTGCCGGAGAACGGGATGATGGCGACCAGCAACAACCCCGCCGGCACCAGCACCAGGCCGGCCCGGGTGGCGGTGAAGCCCTGGACCGTCTGGGTGAACACCGGGATCGCGTAGTTCGACGCGAAGTTGCCGACACCGAAGGCGAAGGCGATGGCCATGGTGGCGGCGAAGCGGGGATTGAGAAAAAGCTTGAGATCAAAAATCGGCGAGCGTATCCGGGCCTGCCAATAGACGAAGGCGAAGGCGGTTGAGAATCCGACAACGAACAACATCACGATATCGTTCGAACCCCACCCCCAGCGCTGGCCGTTGCCGAGCCCGGTCATCAGGCACACCAGCGCCGTGCACAAAAGCGCGAACCCGGCCCAGTCGAATTCAGGCAGCCGGCGCGGGAATTTCCTGCCCGGCATGAACATCAAGCCCATGACGAAGGCGACGGCGACCAGCGGCAACGGCGTCAGGAAGATATCGCGCCAGGTCATGGCGTCGATGGTGATGCCGCCGGCCAGGGGCCCGAAGCTGGGCGCCAGGGTCACCCCCATTCCGTAAAGCCCCATGGCGAAGCCGCGGCGGTCGGCGGGAAACACGGTGATGATGGTGGCCATCACCAGTGGCTGAATGACGCCAGCCGAAAAGCCCTGCAGGATGCGGCCGGCGATCAGCACCTCGATGGTCGGGCTGGCGGCGCAGATCAGCGACCCGATGGTGAAGACGACCAAGGTCATCGAAAACGTCAACCGCTGTCCGAAGGCGGTCACAATCCAGGTATTCAGAAGCTGGCTTGCCACCATCGTCGCCAGGAACGCCGTCGATGCCCATTGCGCCAGGTCCTGGCCGACGCCGAAGGCGCCCATGATGGACGGCACGGCGACGTTGACCATGGTCGCCGACAGGATCATCACCATGGCGCCCAACAGGCCGCCGATGGTTACCAGCCAGCGGTAACCCGGCCCATAGCGGGCGAAATGCTGCTCAACGGTCTGGGTTGCGGACGTCAATGTAGATTTCGACCATCATGCCCGGGCGCAACAGGCTCTGTTGCTGATCTATGGCGATGCGCACGGGCAGGCGCTGGGTGATCTTGGTGAAATTGCCGCTCGGGTTGGGGCTCGGCAAAAGCGCGAATTCGCTGGTCGTGGCGTTGCCGACGCTCAACACCCGGCCCTCGAACCCGGTGTCCGGATAGGCGTCGATGCTGACCTCGACCTTCTGACCAATCTTAAGCCTGCGGATCTCGGTTTCCTTGATGTTGGCCTCGATCCAGATTTTCGACGGATCATGCACCAGCGCCAGGCGCTGCCCCGGGGTCACGTACTCGCCGACCTTGACGAAGGTCTTGTCGACGACGCCGGTAACCGGGCTTTTGATGGTGCGATCGTCGAGGTCCAGCTTCTGGTGTTCCCGCTTCACCATGAGCTCGGCCTTGCGGTGCTTAAGCATGTTCAGGTCGCCGTCCAGGACATCGAGGCGTGAGCGTTCGGCCTCGGCTTCCTCGAGCTTCGCCTGCGCCGCATTCAGCTCGGCGGCGGCGATCTGGTGCTGGCGCTCGATCTGCTGTTCGGCGTTATCTGCCTGGTCGAGTTGGCGCCGCGAGAAGACCTTGCGCTCGAACAGCTTCTGGGCCCGCTGATGCTCGCGCTTGACGAGCTTCAACTGCGGCGCCAGGGACGATACCACGACCCGGGCGGCCTCCAACTGCGACAGTTGGGACGAATAGAGGCTGGTGGTCTGTTTGTCGATGAGCCGCCGCTCGGCCTCCAGGCGCTGGCGTTCGGCACCTAAGCCTAGAAGCTGTGCCTCCAATTCGGACAGGCGCAACTTGGACTCGCGGCTGTCGATGGCCGCCAACACGTTGCCTTTTGAAATTTCGCTGCCTTCGGTGACTTCCAGGGACGTCACCCAACCGGCGACGCGGCTCGATACGATGATCAGGTCGGCGTCGATGCGTGAATCGTAGGCGTAGACGAAATTGATCCGGTTATAGATCTCACGCCCGCCGAGGATAAGGGCAGCGGTGACGGCGCCGCCGATCAACCCCAGCCGCAGAACATAAAAAAGGCCGCGGCGGTTGAAGGATTGCCCCATTGGGCTTGCCTGGAGACCGTCGCCGGCCTGGGTGCCGGCCTGGGTCAGCGCCGCTTTTGCTTTGTCAGTGGCCTGGCCGGGAGTTTTCTTGTTTTTCGAATCGGTGCCGTCGTCGGGGGGCATTGGAGGCGTTCCCTTCCCGTGTGATGCCGGATTTCAGTTTTGTCAAAAGCCAGAAATTAACGATTTTCAGCGACTTCCGCACGATCCGCCTTCGGATTGTATACATTCTAGCAGGGTTTTTCTGGAAGGGAAATGGCGCGGAAAGTCCCTCTGTCAGGTGCCGGTCTTACCGCCGCCGATTTTCGGCTCCTGGCCCTGGATCAGGCGTTCGATATTGGCGCGGTGGGTGAAAATCGACAACAAAGTCAGCGCCCCGGCCGCCAAGGCCACCGGAGTGGCGCCGATCCAGGCGGCATAGACGGGCGCCGCCGTCAGCGCCACTAACGCCGCCAGGGACGAATAGCGGAACACCGCCGCCGTCAGCAGCCACGCCCCGCAGGCCACGGCGCCAACCGGGAACAATGATCCCAACAGCACGCCCATGGTCGTCGCCACCCCCTTGCCGCCCCTGAATTGCAGCCACACCGGAAAGTTATGGCCGAGCACCGTGGCCAGGCCGGCGAAAAGCCCGGCATCCATGAGGCCGACAAAGCCCCAGTTCCTGGATACCACCAGCACCACCAGCGCCCCCTTGCCGACGTCGAGCAGCAGTGTCGCCGCCGCCAACGATTTGTTGCCGGTCCTCAGCACGTTGGTGGCGCCGATGTTGCCGGACCCGATCCGGCGGATGTCGCCGAGCCCGGCCATGCGCGTCAACACCAGCCCGAAGGGAATGGAGCCGATCAGATAGCCGGCGGCGATGGCGGCGATTAGGGCAGGCGAGAAACCGGCAACAGGTCCGCTCAGGGGAAACATAAAAAAGAATCCTCAGGCGTCCGGCTCAAAAACCGGGCGTCCGTCGATGACGGTCCTCAGCACCCGGCCCTGCACCGGCCGGCCGTCGAAGGGCGAATTCTGGGCCTTGCCGACGAGCTTGTCGGCGTCGACCTTCCAGCCTTCGTCGGGGTCGAACAGGATCAGGTCCGCCGGCGCGCCCTCCTTTAGGCTTCCGGCCGGCAGCCCCATCAGCCCGGCCGGCGCCGAAGTCACCAACTTCAGCACCTCCAGAAGGCTCAGGTGCCCGTTGTGGTACAGTTCCAGAGATACCGCCAGCAGCGTATTGAGGCCGATGCCGCCAGGGTCGGCCTGGGCGAAGGGCAGGCGCTTCGATTCCTCATCCCGGGGCGTGTGGTCCGATGCGATGGCGTCGATGGTTCCGTCCGCCAAGCCCTCGACGACGGCCTGGCGGTCCTGTTCGGCGCGCAAGGGCGGCGACAGCTTGGCAAAGGTCCGGTAATCGCCGATGGCGGTCTCGTTGAGGGCGAAGTAGGGCGGCGCGGTGTCGCAGGTGACGTTCAACCCGTCGGCCTTGGCCCGGCGCAGGGTGTCGACGGTTTCCGCCGTCGACACGTGGGCGATATGCAGCCGCCCGCCGGTGAGGGAGGCCAGGCGCAAGTCGCGCTCGACCATAATCACTTCCGCTTCCTTCGGGATTCCGAACAGGCCCAGCCGCGTCGCCGTTTCGCCGGCGTTCATCACACCATCGGCGGCGAGGCTCGGCTCTTCCGGGTGCTGGACGATCATCAGCCCGAAGGTCGAGGCGTAGCTCATCGCCCGGCGCATGGTCTGGGCGTCGGCGACGGCGCGTTCGCCGTCGGTAAAGGCGACGGCGCCGGCTTCGGCCAGCAACCCCATCTCGGCCAGCTCCTTGCCCTCCAGGCCCTTGGTCACGGCGCCATAGGGATAGACCTTGGCCAGGCCCAGCTTGCGCGCCCGCCGGGCGACGAACTCGACCTCCGACATGTCGTCGATGACCAGTTCCGGGGTCGGCAGGCAGACCATCGACGTCACGCCACCCGAGACGGCGGCTTCCACCGTCGCCGCTAGGTCGCCGAGCTCAACCCGTATGTCGACCAGTCCCGGGCTCAGGCACTTGCCATGGCAATCGACGATCCGGGCGCCTTTGGGGGCTTTCTTTTTGGTCACCCCCGGGCCTACGTCGGTAATGGCCTCGCCGTCGGTCAATACCCCGCCGGCCGTGTCCAGGCCCGCCGCCGGGTCGAGCAGCCGGGCGTTGACGTAGGCAACCCGGCCCTGGGAGACATCGTTGCGGGGCGCCATCAGGCGTTGCCCCCGTTATCGGGATTGAGCGCCAGCAGCTCCAGCACCGCCATCCTGACGGCGACGCCCATTTCCACCTGTTCGCGGATGACGCTGCGCCCGACGTCATCGGCGACGTCGGTGTCGATCTCGACGCCCCGGTTCATCGGCCCCGGGTGCATGATCAGCGCGTCTTCCTTGGCATTCGAGAGTTTCTCGTAATCGAGGCCGAAGAAATGGAAGTATTCGCGGATGGAAGGCAGGAAATTGCCGTGCATGCGTTCGTGTTGCAGGCGCAGCATCATCACGATGTCGCAGTCCCTGAGGCCTTCGTTCATGTCGTGAAAGATCTCGACGCCGAGCCGCTCGACCTCGGGCGGGATCAGGGTCTTGGGGGCAATCAACCTGACCCGCGCGCCCATGGTATTCAGCAGGTGAATGTTCGACCTGGCGACTCGGGAATGTAGAATATCGCCGCAGATGGCGACCTGCAGGCCGCTCAAGCCGCCCCGCCGCCGGCGGATGGTGAGCGCGTCCAGCAACGCCTGGGTCGGGTGTTCGTGGCTGCCGTCGCCGCCGTTGATGACGGCGCAGTTGACCTTTTCCGACAGCAGTTTGACGGCTCCGGAATGGGGGTGACGGACCACCAGCACGTCCGGGTGCATGGCATTCAGGGTCATCGCCGTGTCGATGAGGGTCTCGCCCTTTTTCACCGAGCTGGTGGCTACCGACATATTGATGAGATCACCGCCGAGGCGCTTGCCGGCGAGCTCGAACGACGTCCGGGTGCGGGTCGAATCCTCGAAGAAGAGATTGATGATGGTGCGGCCGTGAAGAAGAGGCGTGGTCTTGTCGGCGCGGCGGTTTTGGTTGACGTAGGTTTCGGAACGGTCCAGTAAAATCGATATTTCTTCCGGCGAAAGACCTTCAATGCCGAGCAGATGCCGATGAGGAAAATGGACGTTGTCCTTACCGCCTTTGGCCATAGGCGTACACCACCTCCTGAATTCGGCGCGCACTATATGGATTGACGGGTTGCGGCGCAAGCACGCGTACGGGAAGATGCCGCCCAACCATGGAGGAATACCTAAAAAGCCACGAACGCCTGGCCCAGTTGTTCGACAGGAAATCGTCTTCATCGCCGGCGCCACCCGGTGGGGAACGGCCTGGGTCCAGCAGTGCCTGGACGCGCACCCGGAAATTTGCTGCAAGGGCGAGGGGCACTTCACCGATGTCCTGTTTCCGATGCTGGCCAAGGTTTTCGACGATTACAACGCGGAAGCCGAAACCGTCGGCAACCGGCTGCAAAAGGCCGAGCTTCCGGGCAACGCGGCGGGTTTCACGTTCGAGGACGTGGACCACATGATGACCACGGCCATCGGGCTGGTGCTGGACCGCTGGACCGACGGCGCAGACGTCAAGGTGATTGCCGAAAAGACACCCGAACATGTGGTGTCGCTGGATTTACTCGCCCGCGTCGTGCCTAGTCTGAAAATCGTTCACGTTTACCGCGACGGCCGCGACGAAGCGGTATCGGCCTGGGAATTCAATTCCGGCCTCAGCCGCGGCAAGTTCCGGGAGCAATACCCAAAATTCGGCGATTTCGCCAAGACCTTTGCCGGCAACTGGAGCAAAAGCATTACCGCCGCCCAGCGGTTGAGCGCGACCACCCGGGACAGTGTTTTCATTTCCGCGCCGAAGACGCCCAGGGCGAGGAGTTGCCGGTGCTTAGGCGTTGTTGAATTTCCTCGGCGTCGACGACAGCGAGGCGGTGATCAAGGACACCGCCGAAGCCGCCTGGGAGGCGGCGCAATTGGACGTCGACCCCGGCGACTGGAAACACACCTTCGAGGCGGCGGAAAAGCGGTCCTTCAACCGCCAATGCGGCGAGTTGCTGAAGCTTCTGGGGCAAGAGGTTTAGGGCACATCAAGTTTGAATGGAATCATTCGGACTTGGTGGACTCTGGTTGCGGTGTATTCCGCAACCCGCCGCGCAGCGGGCGTGAGCCCCCATGGCGCATGAACGGGCGTCTGAACGCAGGTTTGATCGTGTGCGCACGATCAAACCTGAAACGCTATAGTGGGAAGCCATGAAATCGTTGATTATCTACGC
>Ga0208113_1000576_pt1 | contig 18312 bp, 18 predicted proteins | sample Knorr_S7_td_NADW_FD_185598 | JGI IMG/M metagenome (GOLD analysis project Ga0208113, IMG submission 185598) | Marine microbial communities from Southern Atlantic Ocean transect - Knorr_S7_td_NADW_ad_2505m_LV_A (SPAdes) (version 2) | ecosystem: Environmental > Aquatic > Marine > Oceanic | place...
TCCGGAAGCTTACACTATTCATCAGTGCCTTGATCCAAACTAGACTACGAACCCATTTAATTATACATAGTATAGAATTATTAAGGAATATTTCTCTAGTAGATTCAATTAAATGAAATGCATAGCGTTAGACTTTGACGGCACCCTAACCGAAGCAGACAACAGAATCAATCTGGAAGCCATATGGTCGGCAAGCATAATCGAAAGGATGGGAATTCAGGTCATCCTTGTGAGTGGCAGAAGTTCGCAAGAAATGTTTTTCTTGGCTAATCACACTGGACTTTCACCATATGTAGTGGGTGAAAACGGAGGGACTATCCAAACATCCCCTAGCACAATAAAATTATTGGCAAGCAAAGAAAAACCATCAATGGCTTTCGAATATTTATCAAAGAATTTAGATAATGTAGAACTCCTCGATGCATTTCCGCGTCACACTGAAATCGTAATGAAAAGAACTTTCGATATAGAAGCTGGAAGAAAACTACTCAAAGAAAAAAACATGAACGTTGAATTGGTTGATAGTCAACATTCATTCCATATCACAGAAAAAAATATCAACAAATCAGTAGGTTTCAAGCAAATAATTAATAAATTAAAAATAGAACCTAATGATTGCATAGCAATTGGCGACAGCGAAACAGACATACCGTTGTTTGAGATGTGCGGCTATTCTATAGCAGTACAAAATGCTTCAGAAATTGTAAAAAAAACGGCAACACATATCACTAAATTCTCTCGTGGAAAAGGAGCAAAAGAAGCATTACAACACGTAGCAGATAAATTCCTTAAAATCAATTTAGATGATAAGCAACATTGACCCTCTATAAATATAAATTAGAAATTGAAAATGGAGTAAAGAAAGGTCTAGAGAAACTAAAGCTTTCAGACATAAATTTTCAAATACGAGAAACAACAAATCCTGAATTTGGAGAACTGTATAGCAATTTACCATTTGTTTTAGCAAAGAAATTAAAAAAAAATCCAATAGAAATAGCAGAAAATTTAGTCAAAAACATTAAAATAAATAAATCAATTGGAATTGAAGTGCAAAAACCAGGATATCTTAATTTTCGAATAGATTATAAAATATTGTGTTATGAAAGTATAAAAAATACAATAAAAGAACCAATTAAAATAATCAATTTAGGGCAAGGAAAGAAAATAATTTTAGAGCATACAAGCGTAAATCCAAATAAAGCACTTCACATAGGTCACGCTAGAAACCTGTTTATTGGAGATGCATTAGGTAAAATGCTAAAAAAAACAGGTCATCAAGTTACAATAATGAATTATATCGATGATTCCGGGTTACAAATTGCAGATATTATTGTTGGTTTTAAATATGCAAAAATGAACGATGAGCCACCAAAAAATATAAAATTCGATATTTATGCAGGAAATAACATATATGTAAAAATAAATCAATTATATAAAGAAAAACCAGAATTTTTAGAAAAACGAAAACACGTATTAAAAGAATTAGAAAAAAAATCAAACATTCAAAATTATGCAAAAAAAATTACAACACGAATATTAAAAGAACAATTGCAAACGGCATGGAGATTAGGAGCATCCTATGATCTATTAGTATTTGAATCACATATTATTTTTTCAAAAAATTGGGAAAATATATTTGAAAAAATGAAAAAATTAAAAATTGTAGAATTAGAAACAGAGGGTGAACTTGCTGGAGCTTGGATTATAAAAATAAAAAACAAAGAAGAATCAGATAAAGTATTAGTACGAAGCGATGGTACTTCTACTTACATCGCGAAAGATATAGTATTAGCATCATGGAAAATTGGATTAATAAAAGACATTTTTAATTATCAAATATACGATAAACAATTAAACCAAAAAGAACTTTGGTGCACTACATTAAATCAACAAAAAAATATTCATCCAAAATTTACAAATAATAATACAGCAATAACAATAATTGATGCAAGGCAAAATCGATTACAAAAAATTATTCAGGAAATATTAGAAGAATTAAATAATTACAAAAATTTAAAAAAATATTTACATTTACCATATGAAGTTGTAACTATAAGTAAAAAAACAGCAATTTCATTAGGGTTTAAAATTGAAAACAATAAAACAATACATATGTCCGGAAGAAAAGGAATATACATAAATGCGGACACGGCAGTTGATTTTATTAAAAATAAAGTAATCAAAGAAACAAAATCTAGAAATCCCGAAAAATCAATCAATTGGATAAATGATACTTCAGAAAAAATTTCACTAGCAGCATTTAGATATGAATTATTAAAACAAGATTTAGATAAATTAATAATATTTGATTTTGAAAATTCATTAAGATTAGATGGAGAAACAGGCCCATATTTATTATATTCCTATGCAAGGGCATCACGAATAATTGAAAAATCTGGATTTGAACCTAAAATTGATAATAATATGAGCAATTCATTAAATCAAGATCATGAAAAAAATCTAGTAAGAACATTATCTAAATTGAATTTGATTATAGAAGAATCCATTAGAAATACATCACCAATGAGATTATCAAAATTTGCATTTACTTTATCAAGTAATTTTAATTTATTTTATGAAAAAAGCAATGTATTACATGAACAAAATAAAGATATTAAAAATGCAAGATTAGCTTTAGTGCATTCATTTAGAAATACAATAAAATTAATTTTAGAAATGCTAGGAATTAATACTTTAGAAAAGATATAAAAAAAAGATAGTTATGGCGTTAGCCATAACTTTGAAGGCACATAATAAAATATTAATATAATATTTTTATGCTTTGCCGATTATTCGATATGCGTCGATTCCAGAAGGAGCCTTTGCAACAGCAAATTTACGGCCGCTTTTTACGATGATACTGTATTTACTTGAATTAAATTTCTGTCTACCTTTGACATCATAGAAATTCAATTCAGAGCTGTGTGAAGTTGCTGGCGCACCGGCAATCATTGTGGATTCGCTTTTGAATATTCCCATAATTCCCATAAAATATCGGTGTTCAATTAAGTTTAATTCAAGTTAAGTTAAATAAAATCAACCATTATGTTAGTTCAACTAGGCGTAAATTTAAAAAAATATAATACAAATATAATGAAATAACAAAAAAAATTATAAAATATTTAACAAATAAACAAACAATTCTTTTGTAAGTATACATAATAAAAATTATGACAAATATTGAAATATTACATGAAATTGATCAAAGCTTAGTGGCTATGATTAAAGATTTTTCACGTGAAGTGAATTTTCCAGAATTAAAAATTATATATAATGAAATTAAATTTATTGAAAAAAATATAAATAATCCATATTCAGCAATAATCAAAAATAATGAATTAAATATCTTATTTATGTCTCAAAGTAAAATTTTGAATAATATAAAAAATGAATTAAATAATTATAATATTAATTCAAACGATAAAGCAAATATTCTAAAAAATAACCTAATTCCTAATATTAAGCAATATTTGAATAATTATAACAAAATTTGGAATATAATGAAACATAAAAATCAAAATAAAGCAAAAATCGATACCATATAATATTAATACATATTTAAATCAATAAAACTGAATATAAATCATGGTTTTACCATTAAAGAACATTATTTATGAAAAAATTAATGAAGTAAAATATACAACAGATAAAGACTTGCTTAAAACATTAATAAAAGAAAAAGTAGATGTGAGTCAAAAAGATATTAATAAAATATTACTGCATTTGGAAATTATGAATTTAATATCTGTAAGATGGGATGGAAAAGATAAAAAAAGAATTGAAATTTCAAATAAAGAACATGAAAAACCAAATGCCATGTGGTAAAAATAGCATAATAATAAATTAATCTAATTTTTTCATTAAAGTGAATAAAATGTGGAAAAATATTGTATTTAAAGATTTTATCGGTGTTTTTATTTTTATAATACTATTATTAGGAATCTGGTTTAGCGCAACTACAATTTTGCAAACATCATCTCCATTATTTGTAGTTAGTAGTGGAAGTATGATACCAACATTTGAAATCGGTGACATAATAATAGTAAATGGAAGAGATAAATTTGACGAATTAAAAAATGAAGATATAATAGTTTTTAATCTACCAACCGATTATAAAAGAGTAATAGTTCATCGAGTACATGAAATAAAATTTGACTCGGAACAAATAAAAATTAAAACAAAAGGAGATAACAATCCATATGTTGATGGATGGACAGTTATAGAATCTAATTATATTGGAAAAGTAATTACTAAAATTCCATATATAGGAAATATTACAATATGGGTAGCACCACCTGTAAACTATTATTTAATTTTTGCAATAATATTAATTATGTTCACTAATGAAGTAAAACAAAAAAAACATAAGTAATAATTACTTTAAATTAAAAATTTCAACTAATTAAATTAAATTTAAATATCTTAACTCTATTTTGTCGATTAAGTTAATGCCTTTAACAAAACCTACAATTAATATTGAAAACGTAGTAGCATCTGCTTCAATAAACCAAAAAGTAAATTTAATTGAAATTACAAAAAAATTCAATAATGTAGAATATCATCCAAAACGATTTCCTGGATTAGTATTTCGAATTAAATCACCAAAAACAGCAACATTAATTTTTAGTTCTGGTAAAATGGTATGTACAGGCGCTAAATCAGAAGAATTATCAAAAAAAGCTGTCAAAACGGTTGTATCAGAATTAAGAAAAAAAGGAATTAAAATTAAAAAAAATGCAATAATAAAAATTCAAAATATAGTTGCATCTGTTGATTTAGGTGGTCAAATAAACCTTGAAGAAGCTGCAAGACGATTAAATCAATGCATGTATGAACCTGAACAATTTCCAGGTTTAATATATAGAATGAATGAACCAAAAACCGTAATATTAGTATTTGCAAGTGGGAAATTAGTTTGTACTGGGGCAAAAATGGCAAAACATGTAAATCAAGCAGTTAATAATTTACATAAATTACTAGAAAAAAAAAGATTAATGATCTATGACTAAAATTGCGATAAGAGAATCTCTTTTTGAGTACTTGTAATCAGTGATTTATCATAGAGAATATTTGCAAAATCAATAATAGAAAATACATAATTAAGTTTAATATCATTCTGAATTAAAAAATCATCAGTATTTTCCATACGATTGATTAAAACTAATACATTATCTATAATTCCAGAATTTTTATTAATTACATCTAATGTTTTTTGAATTGAATTTCCAGTTGTGAAAATATCATCAATAATTAATACATTTGAATTAGGTGTAAAATCACCTTCTAAACTATTTTTTAAACCATATGTTTTTTCATGTTTTCTAACATAAACATGAGATTTATGTGTAAGAAAAGATAACGGAGATGAGAATACAAGACCTGCAGATGATACACCACATATAACATCAAAACTATCAAGACCAATTTTATAAATCATATCAAGATAAGATTTAACAACAACTTGAAAAACATTAGGATGACTTTGAATAATTCGTAAATTAAGATAATAAGGACTATTTTTACCACTGCTTAATTTAAATTTCCCAAATTTTAAAATATTAGAAGCATAAAGCAACTCAATTAACTTGATTTTATCCTGATCAATGAACAAAACTTGAATACGCCTAAAATAAAATATAAATTGAAACGTTTAAGGATTATTAAAATTCAACCTTTATAAAAAATATAAAATATATCAATAGAGTTTGCCTGAAATTTGGATCCCTTATGGAGATATAGAAGTATCAGTAGATATAAATACAGAAAATTTACTCGGCATAATTAAAAATCAAAATAAAAACATAGATATTGAAACAATTATTGAAAAAATTAAAAAAATAAAATTTAATCAAACATTTATGATTATTTTAGGAGATGTATCCACACAAACAATTTTAATATGTATAGAATTATTAAAAATTTTAGACGTTGAAGAATCAATTAAAAAAATTCAGGTATATACTATAAAAAAAAATAAAGAACTTCAAAATTTAATATTAAAATTAAATAAAATAAATGAAATAATCTACATAGATAATCAAGTAAAAAAAATAATTAAAGAAAAAATACATTCTGAAAATATAATATTTATTTCTGAAGCATCATTTAATCCACTATTTGGATTTAATGGAGGTCCAATAACATTAGCCAAAATTATAAATGATCAATTAATTAGCGAAGCATTTTATAATCAAGAATTATCTTTACCAAATCCTGGAAGTAATAAAATTGGACATATAATTGAAAAAAAATACCAAGAATATAATAATATTACATCAATCGAATTGATTGCAGAGAACAACGATAATATAATAGAAATCGAAATTGGAAAATTAAATAATACACATAATTTAATGAAAAATATATTAAATAATAATATAAAAAAATCAGAAAAAAAATTTCAAAGTGGGATATTTAGTTGTGATAAAAAATATAATTCGTCATTAGCAAGATCATTAAATGGAATATGGAACACATACACATCATTTACTGAAAAAAGCACTATTACAATATTATCAGAATCATCTGATGGATTTGGTTCAGAAGCATTACAATTATTTGCAATTAATCAATTAAATCTAAAAGACATTCTTAAAGAAAAAAAATATATTGATGGATTAGAGAATATAATTTTCTTAAACAATCTATCAGAAAGTTTTTTTATAAATACAATAACAACTTTACCGAATTATTATATGGAAAAAAGATTCAAATTTAGGACCTTCAAAAAAGCCAATGATGCAGTATCATCTTCAATAAAAAGACACGGTAAATCTTCACAAATAGTGATAATTCCTCAAATTTCTAATATTTTATTTATAAAATGAAAAAATATGTAAAAACATACAAATAATTCCTGTAAATTTAAAAGTGATTCTAAATTATATATTATAATTGCAACAATTATTTGTAAGAAAAATTGGAGATATAATTGTAAGATTCGTAAATATTTACGATATAACTGATATTATTGCATTGAATTTAGAAACGCTTCCAGAACATTATTCAAATAGTTTTTTTATCGAATTATTAATGGATTCTCCTGAAACATTTTTGGTTGCTGAACATAATAAAACAATTGTAGGATATATTATGTGTAGAATTGAATATGGTTTCTCAACTCTGAAAAAAATTAAATTATCCAGAAAAGGACATATTGTATCGTTTGCAGTGAAAGAAGAATACAGAAATCGAACTATTGGAAAAACATTAGTCGAACAAGCTTTAATCGGTATGAAATCAAAAAAATGTTCAGAAGCATATTTAGAAGTAAGATTAAATAATCTAGCAGCAATTAAGTTATACCAAAGTATAGATTTTACAATTACAGCTACATTAGAAAACTATTATAGAGATGGGCAAAATGCATTATTAATGTCTAAAAATATATTAAATGATAATCAAGAAAAATTATGAAAAATCGACGTCTATATCCAATACAACTTGATAATTATTAGGTCCAATTTGTTTTACAATACGTGAATTTGTAACAATACCACGATTATCTAACAATAAATTTAATTTTTTTGTAGCTTTACTAAGAACAGAATCGTTTTTTTCAGATACAACATGCATGTATAAATGAATCCAACCGCCAGGAGATTTTAAAGCAGATAAAGCATCCTCGAGAAAATCAATTGAATTTTCTGGCAAAGGCATTAATATTCTTGAAAAATGTTTTGAATATTGAGTTTTTATTATTTCACTTGAATCCCCTAGTATTGATTCAACAGTATTTGATACTTTATTTAATTTATAATTCTCATTAGCTAAAAAATGTGCATCGGGATTAATTTCTATATCAATAATCTTACAATTTGGTTGATTTTTAGCTATAATAATGGAAAATGAGCCAATTCCAGCAAACATATTAAGAATATTCTCACCAGAATTAATTAAATGAGCAATTCGTAATCTTTCATGTGATAATCTAGGTGAAAAATAAACTTTAGATACATCAATTAAAAATTGACACCCAGATTCCCGATAAATAGTAGTAGTTCGATTTTCACCTGCTAAATAGGACAATGTCTTTGTACGAAATTTTCCAAAAATCCGACCTTGTTGAAGAAAAACAGAATTAATATTGGAAAATTGAGATAGAATTTTGTGCCCAATTTTAAATTGCTGAGAACGATTAGTAGAATTTATTTTAACGATTGCGATATCGCCAATAATATCAAATCCATTAATTAAATGAGATTTTTTAAAATTAAAATTATCAAATAATTGAATTTTACTCAAATTTAAGCACATTATTCATTTTGAGATAGATAGTAATACATACCAGAATTTTTTTGTTCTTTATCAAGACGACTTCCAATTTTATTAACTCTAGGTCGATGACTTTGGGGATCTCTTCTATAAGTCATTTGAAGATTTTGAAGAAATTTATTCATTGATTTGAGTTTTCCACTTGGAGAATGTGCAATTCCTTTAACGCCATTAATACCTGTAAAAAGAAGTAAAGAATCACAAATTATATCTATTAATTGAATATCATGATCTATTATAATTGCAGATTTATTATTAGATTTTACAAATTTTTGAATTGATTTAGCGAAAACAATGCGATCTTCTATGTCAATAAAGGCAGATGGTTCGTCAAGAGCATATATATCAGCATCATTAAGGAGACAAATAACAATAGCAACTTTTTGCAATTCTCCACCACTAAGTTTTTTTATATCTTTTTCTAATATTTTATGAATTGATAAGGGTCGAATGATTTCAGAATTAAATATTTTATCTTCCATTCTTATACTATTTAGATTGTGCAAAAGAGTTTTTACATTGTCATTAGAATTAGAATTAAGATATTGAGGTTTATACGATATTTTTACAGTAGAATTGATATTATTATTATCAGATTTTTCCAATCCAGCTAATATTTTCATAAATGTTGTCTTTCCAAGTGAATTTCCACCTATCACACCTAAAATTTGACCTAACTTTATTTCCCCTTCAGATACATTTAATTTAAAATTATCAAATGTTTTTGAAAATGAATCATATTTTAAAATAATAGAATTTTGATTTTCAAATTCTTCTGGGCTATATACATTAAATTTAATTTTTGAATCTCGAAATTGAATATTTTCATTAGGTAAATAACCATCAATCAAAACATTAATTCCTGTACGAGAAGGTAAAGATGAAGAAACAATACCATATGCTCCTGATTCTCCATAGATTATATGTATATAATCACTTAGATAATCAAGAAATGTTATATCATGTTCAACGAGAATTACACTTTTCCCCTTATCGGCTAATTTTTGAATAACTTTTGAAACCGATAATCTTTGGAAAACATCATTATAAGAAGAAGGTTCGTCAAAAAAATATATATCTGCATCTTTCGTGGAAGTTACAGCAATAGAAAGTCGTTGTAATTCACCTCCACTTAATTCAGAAACTGGTTTATTAACGCATTTATCTAAATTAAGATCATTTATTAAATTTTCAATATTATTTAGGGTAGAAACTTTCTCTAATAATTCTAAACCACTATTTCTCCAATAATCTTTTAGTTTATACACTGCCTGAGGTTTAATTGAAACATTAAGTTTATTTTCACTAAGTTTTTGAAAATATTTTTTTAATTCATTTCCATGAAAATGATCAAAAATATCATTCCAAGAAGATGAATTTTCATAATTACCAAGATTAGGTTTTAAAGTTCCAGAAAGAATATTCAAAGCAGTAGTTTTACCCACACCATTTTTTCCAACTAAACCAATTATTTTACCCGGAATAGGAATAGGAAGCCGATATAATCTGAAACTGTTTATGTCATATTGATGTATCTTATCAAAACCGAGTTCATGTGCCATATTAACAATAGTGATTGCTTCAAATGGACATTTATTAACGCAAATTCCACAGCCCGTGCATAATGGTTCACTAATTACTGCTTTGTTATCAGAACCTAAAATTATACATTCACTGCCATCCTTGTTAACTGGACAAAATGCTATACACTCAGTATGACATTTCTTAGAAAAACAATTATCCTTATCTAAAGCTGCAATTCGATGTTCCATATATAATCTTCCAGTAAAAACAGTTGTATTAAGAAAAAACAGCCTAAAATAAGTTTATATTATAATTAAAATGCTTTCTTTCATTCAATAAATTTATATGTAACACTAACTCACTAAAAGTGAGTAACTTGAATATTATTAAAGGGTATGACATGCCTATATATTCTATAAAATATCTGAATAAATAAGTGAAATGAAAGAATGAGTTATGAAATTACATTAAAAGTTCTAGAAGCATATACACGTGATGTAGGAAGAGGCGTTGCTAGAATTGATTATGATGCTATGGATACATTAGATGCATCTACTGGAGATATTATTGAAATCACAGGAAAACGGAAAACAGTAGCAAAATGTCTACCTCTATATCCATCTGATGAGGGTAGAAACGTTATCAGAGTAGATGGGTTAGTGAGAAATAATGCAGGTGTCGCAATAAGCGATCCTATTTCAATAAGAAAAATTAAAGCACCACCTGCGGAAAAAGTCACTGTCGCTCCATTAGAATCAATTCCGCCTATTGATGAGAGATATTTAGCAGATGCATTAGAAAGTGTACCAGTAACAAAAGGAGATAATATAATGATTCCGTATTTTGGTGGAAGATTAACATTTCAAGTTATTGGAATAAATCCTGCGAGTGATGCTGTATTAATAACCCAAAGAACTCTTTTTACAATTTCTGAAAAAGGAGCTGATGTCAGGGGCGTTCCTCAAGTAAATTATGAGGACATAGGAGGATTACGTGAAGAAATCAAAAAAGTACGAGAAATGATCGAATTACCTCTAAGACATCCAGAAATATTTGAAAAATTAGGTGTTGAAGCACCTAAAGGTATTCTTTTATATGGACCACCTGGAACGGGTAAAACACTATTAGCAAAAGCTGTAGCTACTGAAAGCAGTGCCCATTTCATTAGCATAAGCGGACCTGAAATTATGAGTAAATTTTATGGAGAATCAGAGGCACGATTACGTGAAATATTTAAAGAAGCAAAGGAGAAATCCCCTACAATTATATTTATTGATGAAATAGACTCTATTGCACCAAAAAGAGAAGAAGTGACTGGAGAAGTTGAAAGAAGAGTAGTAAGTCAATTACTCTCATTAATGGATGGTCTCGAGGGAAGAGGAAAAGTTATAGTCATAGCAGCAACTAATAGACCAAATGCAATTGATCCGGCTTTAAGAAGACCTGGAAGATATGATAGAGAAATTGAAATAAAAGTACCCGATAAAATTGGGAGAAAAGAAATTCTTGAGATTCACAGTAGAGGAATGCCATTAAGTGATGACGTAGATATTTCAAAATTATCAGCAATAACTCACGGTTTTGTAGGAGCAGATTTAGAAGGTTTATGTAAAGAAGCAGCAATGAAAACATTACGAAGATTTTTGCCTGATATGAAATTGGAAGAAGACAAAATAGATCCAGAATTTTTAGAAAATATAGAAGTAGAAATGAATGACTTTGAAAAAGCTTTAAGGGACATCACACCATCAGCAATGAGAGAAGTTTATGTTGAAATCCCAGATGTCCATTGGGATGATATTGGAGGATTAAAAGAAGTCAAAAGGGAACTTCAAGAAGCTGTAGAATGGCCATTAAAATTTCAAGGAATTTACGAGAATATAGGATATAACATGCCAAAAGGAATTTTGTTATACGGACCTTCAGGAACTGGTAAAACACTATTAGCAAAAGCTGTAGCAAAAGAAAGTGAAACGAATTTTATTAATATTCGAGGTCCAGAACTACTTTCAAAATGGGTTGGTGAATCAGAAAGAGGAATAAGAGAAACATTCAGAAGAGCAAGACAATCAGCTCCTTGTGTAATATTTTTTGATGAAATAGATTCAATAGCTCCAATAAGAGGCGCCGGAGCAGATACAAATGTTTCAGAAAGAGTAGTTAGTCAATTATTAACAGAATTAGATGGCGTTCAAAAATTAGGCGGAGTTGTAGTTTTAGCCGCAACTAACAGAGTAGACATGGTAGACCCAGCTCTGCTAAGAGCTGGAAGATTTGATAAATTACTGTATATAGGAATGCCATCACCAGCTTCAAGAAAAAATATTATAAAGATACATCTGAAAAATAAACCATTAGCAAAAGATATTGATATAGACAAAGTAGTTACATTAACTGAAAATTTCAGTGGTGCAGAGCTTTTAGCAGTAGTAAACACAGCAATATCTAGTATTCTTCAAGATGCAATAGAAAAGTATCCTAAACCTGAATACTGGTTAAAAAAAGTAGAGGATATTCAGAATCAATCACAAATTGAAAATCAAAAGAAATCGGAATTAGCTTTAAAAGAAGGTAATAAAGAAGAAGCTAAACAATATAAAAATAAAAAAGTCAGTAAAGAAGAAATGGCATTGAAATTAGGTGTTGTTATGAATATGGAAAAAATTGAAAATGCAATAAAAAAAGTAAAAAGCTCAAGAGATGGAAAACCAAAAGAAAAAACAATGTCACCAACAACGGTACCATATTATCGTTAATTATCAAATATTTTCAATAGAACTATTATCAATTTCACCACGATATTCTTCATCAATATCATTACATTGTGAAATGTGTTCATCTAAATATTTAATATCAAGTGCTTTGAATCTTTTACCGCATCTAGGACAAAACGAGATATCTGTATAACCAGTCAAAGTAATTATGTAAACTAATTAAGAAGCGTTAAACCGCGAACACATTTTAAATTTTGTATTTTTGCAATAGTTTCATCAGGAAGTTTTCCCTCTATAACTAGTGTTAATTTTGGTTCAATAACAGTATCAGGATCATCAGCTAAGGCTTGTCGAATTACAATTCCCTTGCTAGCTAATGCATCAGTAACTTCAGAAATAACTCCTGGTTCTAATGAATTGCCAGAAATCAATAAAACACTATAACCTAACAAAGTAGCTATTTCAACTAAACTAGTACCAACAGGCTTAATATTACAGAAAATATTTTGCAAGACTGGATCTTCAAGCAATTGGATTACAGTTTCACGAACAACGCGTCTGTCAACACCAACAGCATTAGCCAATGATGAATCTTGTATTTTAACGTCGTTTATCATTAATTTACCATTAGTATTAATAGAAATACCTAATTCAATCATTTTTTTAACCACACTAAATCGTCCTTTTTGTCTACTAAAACTAGAACTGGCTATGGCGAGCATAAATTAAATAATATACAATTAACATATAACAATAATTCAAAATTATCAAAAATGTTTTAATAAACAAACTTAATTGGCAAATTAGGCATGGGATTAATACTAATTGTTCAAATCATTGAAAAAATGATTTTAAATCTAAATAATATTGTAGAAAATTACGGTACATTAGGACTATTAATAATAATGATTATACAATCATTAATACCAATAGCATTACCTTCAGATGCAGTTATTTTAGCTGCAGTAATACTCGAAATGGATCCATTTACAATTATTACAATTTCTGCATTAGGTTCAACAATTGGAGGAATTTTTGCATTTTTAATTACAAGAAAAGGCGGTAAACCAATAGCAATAAAATTTATTGGAAAAAATAAAATAAATAAATTAGAAAACTGGTTTGAAAAATGGGGATATTACGTAGTAGTATTTGGAAGAGCAGCCCCATTTCTTTCTAGTGATGCAGTATCTTATGCCGCCGGTCTCACAAAAATGAATATAGGCATATTTATCATATTAGCATTTATCGGAGCCTTAATACGAAGTATAATCATAGTATATTTAGGAGATATATCATTAAATTTAATTTCTTCAATTCTTTAAATAAATAATTTATAAGAAAAAAATTAAAAAGAATATTACATACCCATCATGCCAGGAGGCATTCCTCCCATACCAGGAGGCATTCCGCCTTCACCACCAGCACCGGGTGGAGGACCTGCTGATTTAGCAGCTGCTACAACATCATCTATTCTTAATATCATTCCAGCAGTTTCAGTTGCAGCTTTAATAATTTGTTCTTTGACTATTGTAGGTTCATATATTCCAAGTTTAGCACAATCAGCAACTTTACCTTTATGTACATCAACACCATACCATTTATTTCCTTGACCATGAGCTGAACCTAATTGAACTTGAGTATCAATAGGATCAAGACCGGCATTTTCAGCCAATGTCAATGGGATAATTTCTAATGCCTCAGCAAACTTTTGAACTGCTAATTGTTCTCTGCCACCTAATTTATTTGCATAGTTTTTTAATTGCATAGAAAGTTCAGCTTCTGGAGCTCCGCCGCCAACAACAATAGAGGGTTTCACAAGAACATCTTTAACAACCATTAAAGAATCATGTATAGATCTATCAGCTTCATCAACTACACGTTGTGTTCCACCTCGAATTAAAATTGTTACTGATTTTGGATTTTTACAACCTTCAATGAATACCCATTTATCTTCTTCAATTTTACGTTCTTCTACTATAAGAGAAAACCCTAAATCAGTTTTAGTTAAATCATCAAGATTAGAAACTATACGAGCACCTGTAGCTCTTCCAAGTTTTTCCATATCGCTCTGCTTAACTCTACGTACGGATAAAATTCCAGCCTTTGCTAGATAATGTTGAGCAGTATCATCAATTCCTTTTTGACATACAAGAACATTTGCACCTGTAGATTCAATTTTGTCAGCCATATCTTTTAACATATTACTTTCTTGATCTAAGAATGCTTTAATCTGGTCTGGATTAGTAATATTAATTTTTGCGTCGAATTCAGTTTTTTCAATTTCAAGAGCAGCGGCAACAAGAGCTATTTTTGCATTTTTAATTTTTTTAGGCATTCCTGCATGGACAACTTCTTTATCTAAGACTATACCTTGAATCAGTTTAGTATCCTTTAATGACTCTCCTGCTTTCTTTTCAACTTTAATATCATCAATATCAACTGTATATTTTCCATTATTATTATCAGCTATTGCTAAAACAGCATCAGTAACAATATTAGAAAGTAAATCAGATTCTCGCCAAATTAATTTAGATGCCATACTTGTTTTTGCAACTTTATTTAACCAAACCTTATCTCCTGGAGGAATTTTTATAGATATATTTTCAAGAATTTTCATTGCTTGAATGGCTGCTTTTTTATAACCATCAACAACTATTGTAGGATGAACTTCTTTTTCAATCAATTCTTCAGCTTTCTCAATAAGAGAACCAGCTAGAATTACTACAGAAGTAGTACCATCACCAACTTCAGTATCAGCAGTTTTAGATAGCTCAACCATCATTTTAGCAGCAGGATGTTGTACGTCAATTTCTTTAAGAATAGTAGCGCCATCATTAGTAATAGTAACATCACCCATACTATCAACTAACATTTTATCCATTCCACGGGGGCCCAAAGAACTTCGAACAATTTCTGAAATAACTTTGGCGGCCATAATGTTATTTTTTTGAGCTTCTCGACCTTTAGTTTGAGAAGTACCTTCTTTTAATATTATAATTGGTTGACCACTAGGTGTCATACCAACGGTTGCATTTTGTGCCATAATTTCACTTTATGATAATACCTTGTCAGTGTTATGTAATTAAACATTACTGCCATTATTATAATTGCAAGTTAATTCTTCATCCTCTCTATCAGGGTCAAATAAACAACTATAACACATATTTTCAATGATATGTGCCTCAGTTTGTGGTAAATACGGTTCACCGCAAACAGAACAATTATTCATAATTTTAATATCTTTACACTGATATTTATAATTAATAATTCTACATAGAACGAGTGATAGGTACGTTATTAATTATTACTGAAGGAGATAATGTAGGAACTTCAACTTCCCACCATTTAATCCATTCACGTTGTTTTGACAATGATTTAATATTTAATAATTGTCGAGGTAAACTATCACTTATACGAATATTATGAATAGGATTACTAATTTCTCCATTTTTAATAACAAAACATGCATCTCGTGGAATAGTTGAATACAATCCAAGGGCTTGATTTTGAAATCGAGTGTACCAATTATTAGTAATCAATAATCCATTTTGTATAGACAATAATTGTTCATCAAAAGTAACATCGCCAGGAGAAACATCCAAATTCCAACAACTAGGATCAATTATTCCTGCATTTCCAGTAGATTCAACATTATATTTATTTGATGTTGTTATATTATGAAGGTAATTTTTTAATAAACCATTTTTGATTATAGTAGTAGATTTTGTCGGCATGCCTTCGTCATCAAAAATACGTCCGCATATACCATCAATTGGATTACCAACATCAGTAATAGAAAGTTTGTCTGATGAAACTTTTTCATTTATTTTATCTGTAAGGAATGACATACCTGCGTCTACAGAAAAAGCAGATGCTGAATATCCAACATGTTGAAATATATCAGCAGCAACTGTAGGCATAAATAATATATCATATTTACCTATATCACAATTTTTTGGATTAATAGATGATTTTGCATACTCGCCTGCTTTTATACCTGCATTTTCTGAATCAATATCTCGTATAGACGAAGAACAAGATAGACCATGACCACTTGAGTTAGTTGTACTAAATGCACGAAGATTTAATAAATGCGTATTAGATTTATCCGTTAATTCTGCTCCAGTAGATGTTTTTAATAATATTTCAGACTTGGAACTGGTAAAAGAACCGGAAACTCTTGAAGCGCCAGCTTTTAACGCAGAATTAATTGAAACTTCTACATGATCAATCATAGATTCATGACTGATAGATGGCTCATCATCAGTAATATTTTTATGAACATAATTAAATGGTCCAGAAGGAAGACTAGTATAATCATTATTTATTGAAGAATCATCACATTGTTTAGATAATGAATGTATAAAATTTGAAATAGATTGTTCGTCAAGATTTGTTGTTTCACCAATTGTACGTTTTTTATCTTTGCCAATGTATATTTCAATACAAATATTTTCAGTTGTAGCAAAAACAGTAATTGTATTATTACTAAATCTTATCAAATCTTCAACATCTTTAACCACCATAAATGAAAAATCGTCACAATTAATAGATGAAATTTTACTTTCAAGAAGAGATAAAATATGGTTCAGTGTCATGAATGATTTCCCACTCGAAGATTTTGTAGCCTGACATGAGGACCGCCTGTCCAAACAGGAGCTCCTTGCATTGGTTCTCCTTTGCCACATGTCGCAGAAGAGAACCTTAGATCTTTAGAACGTGCGTCAATGCTAGACCAGAATTTTTTGGCAGTAAGTTCAAGAACAGGAGATTTAACATTAACATCTATATTGCCATTTTTAATAAGATATGCTTCCAGACCAACATATTTTTGATGTTCCCTTGTATCATTAATATTCCATTCCATAAAATTCTTGATATAAATTCCATATTTTATATCCTCAATTAATTCGTCAAAATCATAATCCCCAGGTTCAATAAATGTGTTAGACATTCTAATTATAGGTTCACGGTCATAGTCGACACTTCGTGATGAGGCATTACTTTGAATATCTTTTTTAAATGATGTTTCACGATTATGTAATAAATCAGTAACAATTCCACCTTGAAGTAAAGTGCGTTTGTGTGCTTCTACACCTTCGTCATCAAATAAATAAAATCCCATAGAACCAGGAAGGGTTGGATCATCACTAACAAAAGCTTCAGATTTATCAATTTCTTCTATGGTACCGAAATTAAATTTTTTTTCAACGCTATCGAAATCTAAGTACGATTCACCAGCTTGAGCAGCTTCTCTTCCCAGAATACGATCAGCTTCAAAAGGATGTCCGCAGGATTCATGTGCAACTATACCTGCAATTTCAGGACCAACAATTACATCAATACCATCATCAAATTTTACTGATTTTGATGTAATAGATTTAGAAGAATTTTTCAATTGCTCAGGAATATATAAATCAAAATTAAATGTTTTAATAGTTTCCCATCCACCAGTTCCACCAAGTCCTGCATACCCGGCTGGAATAGAAATTGCCGATAAAGAACCATTAGTTTTTGCAGTGAGATAACTATGAAATTCAACTCGAGGTATACGACTCAATATACGACTGTCTTCACTATTCATATAGAACTTTTCTTCGATTGAATTCGAGAGAATAAGAGTTCGTTTTGGAAAAGAAACATCAGAACTAAATAAATTTACATATTTGTCGATATTATTAAGTTCAGATATCATTTCATCGATATGTATATTTTTTAAATTTTCTTTTTCTTCTGCGGCCCATGTTTTATTTATTGATTTTTCAATAGAAAACTTAATAGGATTTTTTAAAAGTTT
>Ga0208113_1000578_pt1 | contig 18293 bp, 15 predicted proteins | sample Knorr_S7_td_NADW_FD_185598 | JGI IMG/M metagenome (GOLD analysis project Ga0208113, IMG submission 185598) | Marine microbial communities from Southern Atlantic Ocean transect - Knorr_S7_td_NADW_ad_2505m_LV_A (SPAdes) (version 2) | ecosystem: Environmental > Aquatic > Marine > Oceanic | place...
ATGTTTTCCTTGTTTAACCATATTTCTGCAATCTTCAGCTGTCAGAGCAAGACCAATCTGCTCAGGATGCATTTTTTCAAATCTTTTAAGTGCATCAATAAGTACAAGTGATCTGTCTACAGTTTCTTTTTTAGCGATATATCCTGAATAAACAAAACATGACCACCACTGTACTCCTAATCCACCTTCAAATATTCTTGGCAAATCTAAATGACCATCTTCTAATCGTTTAGATATATCAACTCCCTGATCTTCAATGGGATAATGTTCTCTTGCTTTATCGGGGTCATCATGTATTCCATGAGTATTATTTGGAGGATCTATCATTCTGCTGATTGTATCGGCATGGGTATCCACAACTATTGAATTAAAGTGTAATTTTCTTGCTTTATCCTTAATGTCTTGTTCTTGTTTGTTAGCCATCTCAATTCCTTTAATTTAATTTAATAATTATAACTTTCCATTAATAGTTCTTATTATAGCCTCAGGATTAATTGGTAAATCATATATCCTTTTACCTATTGCATTATATACAGCATGTGAAATTGCTCCTAAAGGTGGAACAATATTTGATTCACCAACACCTTTTACACCAAAAGGATGATTTGGATTAAAAACTTCAATAATCACAGGATCAATCATCGGTAAATCTAATGAAGTAGGCATTCTATAATCTAAGAAAGTGTTATTCTTCATCTGGCCATCTAACATAAAATATTCTTCATTAATTGCCCATCCTATCCCCTGAGTTGTCCCACCCTGAATTTGTCCTTCCACATAAGCTCTGTGAATAGCTTTTCCAACATCTTGAAACGCTGTAACTTTCAAAATTTCTACTTTACCTGTTTCAGGATCAACTTTAACATCTACTATATTTGCAGCATATGATCCTTCTTGTCCTCCTGGATTAATATGTGATTTGCCAGTTATCGGACCTCCAGTATCTCCCAATAATGCTGCAATTTCATTTAAAGTCAATTTTAATTCCGGGTCATTTTTATGGTATAAAACTCCTTCTTTATAATCTACATTTTCATCTTCAGTATCCCATATTAACGCAGCTCTTTTTATTAATTGTGTTTTTATATCTTTAGCAGTATGATAAGCTGCCATTCCAGTTTTAAATGCTACTCCACTACCTCCTGTGTTAGAAGTGTATCCTATAGTATCAGTATCTCCTATTTGAGGTAAAATATTTTCTACATCCACTTCTAAAACTTCTGCAAATTGTTGAGCAATAGCTGTTCTACTACCTCCAATATCAACAGAACCCTCAGTCAAAGAAAAATTACCATCAGGCAAAATATTAGCTATTACACTTGAAATACCTGAATTATTTCTACAAAAACCCATAGAAATACCTCTTCCTACATAATCCCCTTTAGGTAGGGGCATAGAGTAATGAGGGTGATTTCTAATATTTTCCATAACATCTATAGCACCTATGTTTCCATTTATCACACCATCTGATCTTCGTGCACCCTTCTTTGCCACATTTCTAATTCTCAATTCTACTGGATCAATTCCCAAACTATCGGCTATTTCATTTATTAAGGTTTCCGTTGCAAACATAGCTATCGGAGCACCAGGGGCTCTATATGCAGTAGTCTTAGGTTTATTAGTCATAATATCATAGCCATCTATCTGTACATGTTGAATATCATAAGATGCAAATACAGCTGAAGCTGCTCCACTAACTGGTGATCCTGGAAATGCACCTGCTTCTAACAAAATTTGTGCTTTTGCAGCATTAATAATACCTTGTGAATTATATCCAATTGTTATTTTTTGATAGCTTCCTGATGTTGGGCCTGTTGCCTCTAAAACTTCAGATCTAGACATAGTCATTTTAACTGGATTTCCAGATTTTTTTGATAATATAGCAGCCAAAGGTTCCAAATAAGCTGACAATTTTCCACCAAATCCACCACCTATTTCCATTGGTATGACAGTAATATTAGAAGCTGAAATACCCAGAACCTGTGCAACTGAATCTCTAATTCCAAAATGCCCTTGACTACTACACCATATTGTCAATCTATCATTTGGTCTCCACCAGGCTGTTCCATTAGTCGGTTCAATATACCCCTGATGTACAGTTTTTGTTCTAAATTCTCGCTCAATGATTAATTCTGATTTTTTTAATTCATCATCGGCATTACCTAATTTGTAAACTTCAATAGTTCCAATATTTGTACCTTTATTATTTCTATCTAAGATATCATCTGATTTCTTCCAATTTTCATGCAAAACATCTGCTCCATCTTTTATAGCATCTTCAACATTTGTTACAGAATTAAGAATTTCATACTCAATATCAACTAAATCTAACAATTCTTCAGCATCATCTACAGATTTTGCAGCAACAGCTAATATAGGATGACCTTTATATAAAACTTTATCTGAGGCTAGCACATTAGAGATCCTAACTTGCCCATACATAGGTTCCTTAGTTGTCTCAGGAGATTTAGCAAGATCTTTTGATGTCACAACAGATTTACAATTGGGATGTTTCGAAACTTTATCAATATTGATAGATTTAATTCTGGCATGTGCATGGGGACTTCTTAAAACTTTACCATATAACATCCCTGGTAAATTCATATCAGCTCCATATAAAGCACGTCCTGTAACTTTATCATTGCCATCATGGCGTATTGGTGATTTGCCTATCACTTTAAACTTTTTATCTTTAAACATTAAAAGGTCTCCTTATTCTAAATACATATTATAATTCTATTGGATAAGAAAATAATCATTCAAGACAATATTCCTCAATTTATTGAAATGTATAAGTTAATTATATTCATCTAACAATTCAAACATTTTTTTTGATTGAGATACTGTTTCACCAACTTTCTCATCTCCATATTTTAAACTAATTCTTGCAAGCTCCACATACATTGGCAATATATCTGGATACGATTTTCGAAGGGTATCTAAATGCATTTTAACTGTATCATAATCACCTCTTACATAAGGTCCAGCCATTGACTGTGGAATACCTAATTCTATAATATTTTTACAGCTTTGAATCATCATTGGAATCAAAGCTTTAGCTCCTTCCTCTCTACTTAAGCCAATTTTTTGCCATATATCCGCAATTGAAGATGCCATACCAAGTAATAAATTACCTGCCATAACTCCTGACAAATGATAAAGTGCTCTATATTTGGGATCTATCTTGATAGATATAGCATCTAAATTATTAACCAATTTACTAATGATATTCAAAGCAAATTCATCACCATCAATACCAAAAGTAATATTATCTAAATTATTACTGCCTGAATCCATGTCAGAAAAAGGTTGTAAAGGATGCATGCTACCCACAGATGCCCCGTCATTTTTTGCTTTACTTAAAACGTCTAATCCTGAAACCCCAGAGCAATGAATAACTATTTGTCCTTTTTTCCATGATGCAGATTCAACAGATGATTTGATAGCGTTATCAGTTGTAGTAATGAAAATAATATCGCCATTATCAGAAACTTCTTGAACAGATGTCGATAAGCTTGCATCATCTAATCTAGAGCACAATTTTATTATTGAAGCTTTGCTTCTACTAAATATTTTTGTAATACAAAAACCTTTTTTATTTAATGCTATAGCCAAAGCTCCACCTAAAGCTCCTGCCCCAACAATGCCTATTTTATAAGATTTAAACTCTTGCAATAAAAATACCAATATTTTATATTCAAATTATATTTAAATTATAAATATATATGTAATAAAAAATAAACCTATATCTTGCAACATAAATGTCTTTAGTCGATACATACAAATTCCCATATATAGAAATTACTGGTGATCATTATGAAATGGGATTTAGTCATGGAAAACAAATTTCAGAACAAATTCGAGAATATATCAAATGGATAAGATTCAAAAGTAAGGAAACAATCAAACAATCTCAAAAAAGATCTATGTCTTTTTATAATCTAATAAATAATTATTCAAATAGCTATATAAATGAAATCCATGGTATAGCTGAAGGTGCAAACATCATATTTGAAGATGCAATGTTATGCCAAGTCAGATTTGGAAAATTAGATAATACAAATGACGAAGGATGTACAGCATTTTCATTTAAAGAAAAAAGTACTTTAAATTCCAATTTATATATTGGACAAAATCAGGATATGGATCCTGAATTCTTAAATTTTGGTTTTGTTTTAAAATTAATCCCTAGTATAGATATACCTCAAATCATTATGTTCACATTTCCAGGGCAAATCGGTTATGCAGGAATGAATGAACATGGAATATCTAATTTTGCAAATGCTTTATATAATTTCCAAACACAAAAAGGAGTTCCTCATTATATTTTGAAAAGAAAATTACTAGAACAAAGATCATTAGAAACCTGTAAAAAAATTTTAAATACAATTAATGTTTCAGAAGCAGCCAATGTATTAATATCTGATAAAAAAAATATTATTGATTTTGAATTTCATAATAAATCAAGATATGAATTTACTTCTCATGATCAAGACTCCATCATTCATACCAATCACTATTTAACTGATGAATTAATTAAATTTGAAAATAATACATTGATAGATTCGCCAATAAGACTTCAAAGAATGCATAATTTAATAAAAAATATTTACGGAAATATAAATCTTGATAACATAAAAAATATTCTAGCTGATCATTATAACTTCCCTTCTTCAATATGCAGACATGGTGCTAATAATATGGATACTGTTTCAGGATATATTGCAGACCCAAGTAATAAAACTTTCCACATAAGAAAAGGCTTTGGGTGTGAAATGAATTGGCAAAGTTATAGCTTTGATTAAAATTATTATTAATGTTCATAGGTTTAACTTATGCTTACTATATGTTAAAGTTTATTAAATTTTTTAAACTATTATGACTAATATATCTATATCTGAAATTATTATAATAATTAGTGTATATTTTTCTTCTACAATACCATGGGCATTAATAATAGGTAAAATCAGACTCAAAGATGATATAAGAAATTATGGGGATAACAATCCAGGCACAGTAAATGTTTTCAGGGCAGGAAGCATATTATGGGGATTTATATCAGCATTTCTTGAAATTTCAAAATCGGCTATACCAATAATTGTTGCCATACAAATATTTAATATTTCAGAAATTACAATGTTAGCCTGTGTCTTAACAGCTTTGCTGGGTCATGGATATTCACCATTACTTAATTTTAAAGGAGGCAAATCTTTAGCTGTAACTGCAGGATCATGGCTTGCTATTACTGGTGGTGAAGCGTTCTATATTATTGCACCATCTCTATTAATAATGAAAATTATACAAAAAAATGATGCCTTAACCTCTACAATAGGGTTTGCTAGTCTGTTTTTCTATATATTAATCCGAAATCCCACAACGTTCAGCACTGAATCATTACTAATTGGAATATTACTAAACCTAATATTCATTATATTCAAACACAGGAATGATTATGTTTTAAAAATTAATTTCAGAAGCTTTGCAAATAATGGCTGAATCATTAATAAATATAATATTCAATTATAACAATTTTATTTATTGGTATATCAGTTTGTTTATTATAGCTTTTTTTACTATAGTAACTGGGCTTACAAACTTTTTATGGTTGAAAAACATACCATCACAAAAAAATAACACCAATTCGAAGCTTGTATCAATTCTTATCCCTGCAAGAAATGAAGAAGATGTGATTGAATCCACTATAAAATCAATAACTAATCAAAGTTATCAAAATTATGAATTAATTATTCTTGATGATAATTCGTCAGATGCAACAAAATCTATAATTCAAAAGCACGCAAAATTAAACCATAAGATTGAACAGATTAATGGATCACCATTACCATCTGGATGGCTAGGGAAAAATTGGGCTTGTCATCAATTATCAGAAAAGGCAAAAGGAGAATATATCCTTTTCATAGATGCTGATACTAATATAGATAAATTTATTCTACAAGATTCAATTATTGCTTTACAAAAAGAAAAAATTGATTTACTTACACTTGTACCCGGCAGAGATACAAAGTTAATTGCAGATCATGCTATGAAAAAAATTATTTCATGGTTTATAGTGTGCTGGCTTCCTATGAAACTTGCTATAAATTTAAATGCTCCATTTTTATCCGCTACTTTTGGACAATTTATGCTTTTTAAAAAATCTTCTTTTACTCAAATTGGAGGATTTGTAGCTATCAAAGATAATCCTGTAGATGATTTTCAACTTGGTCGGAATATAAAGAGAAGCCTGTTTAAATGGATGCTTTACGATGCTGCATTTAGAATCACAACAAGAACCTATAATACAAATAAAGATCTTATTTCAGGGTATTCTAAGAATATTTTTCCTGCTTTAGGTTATAGTATTTCAATTTTCTTGATTATCTTTTTAATACTACTTTCATTTGTCTTAGGATCAACATTACCAATTGCTTTATATTTTTTAGGATTATTACATAACCAAGAATTAATTTTATTATGTATAACACTATTAATTTTATTATTTATTTCTTGGGAAATAGTAACAATCAGATTTAAATACTCGATATTTACTCCTTTTTCATTCCCTATCTTAATATCACTAGTACTTTTATTAGCTTTAAGATCATTTATTGACAATGTATTTTATAGCTTAACTTGGAAAGGAAGATCATACAAAACAGACAAGAAAAAACTCAAAATATGAAAAGTTGTTTGTGTATTAATAAAATGTTAAAATTCTTTAATATATATTTACTAACTAATGGATCCCGACAGAACTAAAGCTTTAGATCAAGCAATTGGCCAAATAGATAAACAATTTGGACAAGGCTCTATTGTAAGACTAGGCTCAGATACCATCGGAATAAATATTGATTCAATATCTACAGGATCTCTCAATCTAGATATTGCAACAGGTGTAAATGGCATCCCAAAAGGAAGAGTAACTGAAATTTTTGGTGCTGAATCTTCAGGCAAATCAACATTATCTTATCACATAATGGCAAACTGCCAAAAATCTGAAGGCACTGCAGCATATATTGACACAGAACATGCTCTAGATCCAGGATATGCATCAAAATGCGGGGTTGATTTGAATCAATTGTTAGTTTCTCAGCCAGGTGGAGGAGAAGAAGCTTTAGAAATTTGTGAATATCTAGTTAGAAGCGGAGCATTGGATTTAATTGTGATAGATAGTGTTGCAGCTCTAGTCCCAAAAGCAGAATTAGAAGGAGACATGGGAGATACACATATAGGACTTCAAGCTCGTTTAATGTCACAAGCATTAAGAAAACTCACACCTGTTATAAGCACATCAAAATGCTCTGTAATTTTTATAAATCAAATCAGAGAAAAAATAGGCGTGATGTTTGGAAATCCAGAAACAACTCCAGGGGGACGCGCATTAAAGTTCTATAGTTCCCTGCGTATAGATTTAAGGCGAATTGAATCTATAAAACAAGGTACTGATATTGTAGGTAACAGAGTAAGAGCTAGAGTTGTTAAGAATAAAGTAGCAGCCCCTTTCAAATCTGCCATATTTGAAATTGGTTTTAATGAAGGAATTTCAAGAGAAGCTGATCTAATTGAATTGGGTGTAACACATGAAATTATAATCAAAAGTGGCTCTTTTTACTCTTATGGAGATCTGAAATTAGGCCAAGGGAAAGAATCAGTCAAAAATTTCCTTAAATCTAATGATTCAATTTCAAAAGAAATTGAATCAAAAATTATGGATATTATCAACAATGATGAGGTTGCCCAAACTTAAGATATGACACTAGAAATAATATTAATAATATTTTCTATTATATTATCTGCTTTTTTCTCAAGTGCTGAGACTGCATTTTTATCTGTCCAAAAAACCAAACTATTTCATATGGTTAATCTCAAACAAAAAGGAGCTGATACCGTAGCAAAACTATTAGAAAATAAAGATAAATTACTATCAACAATAGTTTTAGGGAATAATATTGTAAATATAACTTTTGCCGCACTATTAACCAGTTTAATCTATAAAATTACTAACAATCCTACTCTTACAACAATTCTAACTACTCTTTTCGGAACAATAATTCTTATGATATTTGGAGAGGTAATACCAAAAGCTTTAGCAGTAAGGTTAGCTGAAAAATTATCATTAATATACTCAAGGCCTATAAAAATATTAGAAATAATATTTAATCCAATTGTATTAATGCTAACCTTAATGATTAATATTATAGATAGAAAATCCAAACTAAATTATCCTAGAAATAACAATTCAATAACAGAAGAGGAATTATTAACTTTAATTGATATTGGAGAGGAAGAAGGGTCTTTAGAGCCACAAGAAGCTGAAATGATTGAAAATGTTTTTAGATTTGGAGATTCACAAGCACAAGAAATAATGACTCCAAGAACTGAAATTGTTTCACTCTCAAGTGAGTCAACTGTAAGGAATTTCAAAGATATTTATTCAGAACATAGTCATTCCAGATTCCCTGTGTATGAAGGTTCAGAAGATACCGTTATCGGCATTATATCTATAAAAGATGTATTAATGGGAATTGCCAAGAAAAAAACAGATGATGAAACAAAAATAAAAGATTTGATTAGGCAACCCTATTTTGTTCCTGAAACTAAAAGAAATTTTGAAATATTTAATGAAATGCGAACATCAGGAGATAAAATTGCAATAGTTATTGATGAGTATGGAGGCTTATCAGGAGTAATGACATTAAAAAAATTACTTGAGGAAGTTGTGGGAGATTTCGGAGAAGAAGGAACTCATCCAGAAGAAGAATTAGTTGAAATAGACACAAATACTTTCAATATTGACGGAGGTATTAGTATCCAGGATTTAAATGAAGAGTTTGAAGAATTAGATATAAACATTCCAGATGGAGATTACGAAACAGTTGCCGGATTTATAATGCAAAAACTTGGTAAAATGCCAAAAGTCGGTGATCATTTTGAATATTCAAAATTAATATTTGAAGTTTTAGAAATGAAAGGTTTGAAATTGGAAATCGTAAAAGTGACAAAAAAATCTTATCAGCATATAACCCCTAAACAAGAAAGTAATACGTAATTATTATTTCTTATAATGAATACTACTAACAAAACTCTTAAAAAAATCTTTCCCTTTATTTCTAAAAATATTCCTTCAGGGGCAAACATTATTGTTGGATGTTCAGGAGGGGCTGATTCAACTGCATTAGCAATATTATTATTTTTATATTCAATAAAAAAAAATATCAATATTAAATTAGTATATGTAAATCACAACCTAAGGGATACTGATTATATAAATAATGAAAAAAAATATGTTAAAAATCTAGCTAAAAAATACAAATTAAAATATAGCTCAACAGAAATAACAAAAATTGAATTTAAAAATAATCACAAATCTTCTGTTGAAAATACTGCAAGAATTCTTAGATTTGATAAATTGTCAAATGAAGCAAAAAAATTCAATACCAAAAATATCTTTTTGGGGCATACAAGTACAGATAAAGCTGAAACTATTTTATTCAATATTATCCGAGGAACTGGTTTGAAAGGCTTGGAAGGAATAACAAAATTAACAACAAAAAAAATAAATACAAAGAATTATTTTATAATTCGTCCATTACTTGAAATAGACAGAGTAACAACAGAAAAAATTTGCAAAGAAAACGGGTTGGTACCTTTACAAGACAAAACTAATGACGATTTAAAGTATACAAGAAACAAAATTAGAAAAACGATTTTTCCATTATTAAAAGAAATTAATCCAAAAGTAATTCAATCTATATTAAATTTAGGATCAGCAGCAAAAGAAACAAATGAAAGTTATGAACTTCTTATAAAAACATGGTATGCAACATTAGTCAGCATAGATACTTCAAATAGCAAAACAATATTTAAAATTAAGGATATTAATGCCTTTAATCAATTAACAACAAAATTGAAAACGGAAATAATAAAAAATATATTAAATCATATTAGTATTCCCAAACAACAAATCACAGTAAAACATATTATAAAAATCACTGAATTAATTTCCTTACAAGGAACAAAATATTACGACCTTCCAAACAAAGTAAAATTTACAAAGGAATATAATATGGCATCTTTTGAATATTCTGGTTTTAAAAATTGATCAAATTATTTTATTTAATTTTGGATTATCTATTATCCCTGGAATTTGTCCATTTCGAGCGACATGATTTCCTTCAATCTGTTTAATTTCGGATCTAAAAGGTAATGATCTAGCTAATCCAATATATCTCTCAACAATAATGCCCTGTACAGGGAAATTATTATCTTTGATAACAGATATAGAATTTGGGTCTATAGAATTTCCAGAAATATATATTTCAACAAATTTATAACCTGCATTATCCAATCTAACTCTTAATTCATTAATAATATCAAAATCGGTTTTTGAATTATAATTATCTATAACTAATTCCACTCCCCTGGTTTTTTCTTTTAAATTTTCAGCTATTTTCAATGATTCATTATTAGATGTTTCTAAAACCCCCACAGCAAATATTCTTTGTATATCTGCCTGAAGAGTAGCATCATAAGCCTTGGCTGCAAGTACAGTATCTCCAAAAAGCAATGATAATGATTCAGACATAGTATCAAAAGTTGTACCATTACTCATCTTTGCACCTAAATTAGTGCTACAGTGATCACATCCTCCTATTATTGAAGCATAATCTAATAATTCTGAAATATTAGGATGCACAAACTTAGATGCTCTTGAAAAAACAGGAATTTCACCTGAATTTTGCGAACATTTTCTTGCTGCTGAAGCCCATCCAGAACATGAAGATAAAATTCCGTTAATAGAAGGTTCGTATAATCCGAATCCTCCATATGGTCCGGTAATCCTCAACCCAACTTCTTGTTTAAGTATTTCTTCTCCTTCTTTCAATGCCCATACTTCGCATCCTGTATCAGGTAAAACTTTTTCTAATAGGGACATAATTTCAGTCAAACCACATATAACCCCATCTTGAGTTGTATAAAATTCCATTGTTACTATCGGATTTAAAGAGTTATTCCTCAAGACAGCAGCATTTCTCTGATGTCTTATATCGCCAACATCACCTATTAATATAGCTCTACGAGCTTCAAACTGATTTTCTGGCATTTTATAATTTTATATGTTTTATAACTATTATTTAAAAGATATAGTATGTTATCTTGTGATAATGATAAATGCAACACAACATCTAATGTTTTTATTGACATTAAATGTTATTCAAAAAAGAAAATTAATTGACGGTTCCTGAATCATTTTTTGGCATTATACCAACATGGATTGGGGTCTATGGATTAAGTTTAATAATGTTGTCCATTTCATTTTTTTTATTCTATAAAAAGTTGTTAATACATATTAACAACTCTATCTATAATTTAGAATTTAACAACTTAAATCAAAGATTAAAAAATGTATTCATAAACGGGCTTGCTCAAAAAAAAGTTTTAAAAAGATTTAGCTTAAAAAAAGATATATCCGGGATTAGTCATGTAATAATTTTCATTTCATTTTTATCATTTAGTTTTTCATATATATTATTTATATTTGCTGATACTATAAATAATCAATTTTCATCAAAGTTACTTACACAATTTGGAAAAATTTTATATTTAAATTACCTGGAAATACTCACTGTTTTAGTATTAATTGCATTATCAGCAGCATTATACAGAAGATGGATAACATCACCAAAACGACTCAGCTATAGTTTAACAAAAAAACCTGAATCAATAATCATAATACTTTTAATTGGGTTATTGATGTTAACTCATTTATTATCAGAAACATTTAACCATTTAACAAATAACAATGCAGATTTTTATATTATTTCAAATCCTATAAGTAATCAAATTCAACATTTAAATCTTAGTAAATCATTAAGTTTTACTCTTCATGATATTTTCTGGTGGACTCATTTACTAACAATTTTGTCATTTGCAATCTACATCCCACTATCTAAACACATGCACTTATTAGCAAGTCCTTTATCATTTTTCTTTACTAGCTTAAATAATACCGGAGTAATAGATACGCCAAAAAATTTAGAAACTCTAGAAACTTTTGGTGCAAATAACTTAAAAACATTTAAACCAAAACAAATTATAGATTTTTTTGCTTGTGCAGTATGCGGGAGATGTTCTGAAGTATGCCCCACCGCTCTAACTGACAAGCAATTATCTCCTATGTTTTTAATAAATAATTTAATGGATAGCACTACAAACAATTCAATCTCTGATAATCCAAATTTAAACGAAGGTGTAATTAATAAAAATGTTACAGAAACTGAAATTTGGGATTGCTTAACTTGTGGAGCTTGCGTTAATGAATGCCCTGTTGGAATAGACCATATTACCCCAATTATAGAAATGAGACGGCATCTAGTAATGGAAAAAGCTAAAATGCCTGAAACTGCTGAATCAACATTATTAAGCTTGGAACAAAGAGGGCATCCCTGGAGAGGTACAACATATACTCGTTCTGATTGGCACGAAAACTTAAAAGTAAAAACTTTATCTGATAATCCAAATGCAGAATATCTCTTATGGATAGGCTGTACAGGAGCACTAGTAGAAAGAAATCAATTGGTAACCAAATCAATAGTAAATGTTTTGAATTATGCTAAATTAGATTATGCGATTTTAAGTAATGAAGAAACATGTACAGGGGATCCTGCAAAAAGGATAGGGAATGAATATCTTTTTCAAATACTAGCAAATCAAAACATTCAAAGTTTTATTAAATACGATGTAAAGAAAATAATTACTCATTGCCCTCATTGTCTTAATACAATTAAAAATGAATATCCAGCGTTAGGTTTCAAAGCAAAAGTTTACAGTTATACCGAAATACTTCAAAATCTAATTGAACAAAAAGCAATCATACCAATATTGGACAATGGAAAATCAACTGCATATCATGATCCTTGTTATCTCGGAAGACACAATAATATCTATGATCAACCAAGAAGCATTGTAGATTCAATCCCTGGACTAAAAAGAATGGAAATGTGCAGGAACAAAGACAAAGCGCTTTGTTGTGGTGCAGGAGGCGGGCATATGTGGATAGAGGAAAGTAATAATAAAAGAGTGAGTCATCTGAGAACAAATGATTTTCTAGAAACTGAAGCGGATATATTAACTGTAGCATGTCCATTTTGCTTGCAAATGTTTGAAGAAAGTTTATCAAGTAAATCCCTTGATGAAAATAAAAGTGTCAAGGATATAGCTGAATTATTGGAAGATTCTATTAAAACAAATAATAAAGATTAATATCATTTTATTAAAATGGATTATTGTTTATATATCTTTCAGCAAGTTCCAGTCCCTTAAGGTTACCAACATCAAAATGATAATCACCAGATTCAATAACAATAAATTGATCATCAGACAACATTTTTGACAATGCATCAGTTAATTGAATTTCCCCACCAAATCCCGGTTCTAAATTATGTAAATAATCAAATATTTTCACATTCAAATAATATCTACCCAATATTGCAAGATTTGAATCTGTATCTTTTTTATTTGGCTTTTCTAATAATTTATTAACAACCAGATATAAATTTTCATACCTAGAGCCTGTTTCTATAATTCCAAAATTTTCAATTAATTCTTCAGGAATATATTTTCCATATAATATATTTCTATTGTGCCTTGAATAAATTGATTTCATTTTATTTATAACTGAATTCCTGTGCAAAATTAAATCATCAGGTAATATGATTCCGAAAGAATCACCCAATATATAATCTGCTGCTAAATAAATAGCATTGCCTAAGCCCAAAGGTAATTTTTGTTCAACAATTTTACAATCTATATTTATAAATTCATTCTTATTAATGCCTGGTATATTTTTATTGTTATTAATACTATGAATATGTTCTATTAATTGATCATCATCAGGTGAAAGAACAAAAACTATTCTATCAATATTACCCAATATACATTCTGAAATAGAATAATCTATCATTTTATAACTACCAACATTAACTAAAGATTTGCTTAAAACTTTAGTTAATGGATATAATCTTGTACCTTTGCCAGCACAGGGTATAACTACTGTTGATTTTTGTTCAGTCATGATAATTTAATAAATTATAATATAGCTATAATATCAGCTTTAAATCTCCGTTGAGTAGATAAAACAAATAAAATATATATTAGAAAAGCAATTCCTGTTAATCGGAACAACCAAGCATAACCAAAAATATCAGCCATGTTTCCTAGTATCAAATTTCCAAAAGCCATAATACCGCCAGCATGCAATAAATAAAGACTCATTATTCTTCCACGGATTCCATCTGGAACCACCTTTTGGATCATTGTTGTTGTAAGGGACATAAATGAACTTTGACAAGCGCCTATTAAAAATATTATAGACAAACTAATAGTTATAACTAAATCTCCATTTAAAAAACCAGCAAAACTTAACATCATAGGAAAAATTCCGCTGCCAAAAGCTGAAATGATAAAATATTTTGATTTGATACTGTTATTATTGGCATTAGATAACATCAGATTTCCTACAATTGAACCTGCGCCAAACATCATTATTAAATAACCTAAAAATTTTCCGGTATTATCATTTAAACCTTCATTAGCAAAAATAGGCATAATAGATTCATAAGACATAACAAATGCACAATGAAAAGCTACTGTTAATATTATTAAAAATATCAAACCATTAGTATATATATACTTTATACCTTTAAATATACTACTGAAAATATCTTCATCCAAAGATGATTCTCCAACCGATTTTGTTTTAATTTTAAAAATAAAATACGTACTAATTATTTGAAACAAAAAACTAAATAACAATAAAAACTGACCACCGTTTAAAATATTAAGACCAATAAAAGGGGTTCCTATTAAAAGTCCAAAAAATCTACTTCCGTGTCTTGTAGCTGCATTCAATGTTATAGCATTCAATAAATTTTCCCTGGGAACTTGATTGGGTATTAACGAAGAAACCGTGGGTTCCTGAATTGTTCTAAATACTCCTAATATAAAAGCTATTGAAATAACTAAAAATAAAGGGTAAAAGTTTAATAAAGAAAAAATAAATAAAATAAAACAAAACAATGAGTTACATAAATACATGAGAAATGCTGTCCAGGCAACAGGAACATGAATATAGAAAATATTGCCAAAAATACCCTGTGCCAAGTTCGGCGGTTCCAAGCTGAGAACAATATAAATATTGATGGCAGAAAGTGCAGCCGCTATTACTGCATGAATTAAATTATTTCGATGATTAAAAAAGGACATTATTCTTCAACGATCCGGTTAAAGACCATGTATCCAAACAGGCTAAAAATTACAAAGAAAGAACCAAGAATAAGAAACCAAAAATTCCACTCTGTCATAGGCTTTTGATCAAATAATGATTCTGTACATTTTGTCGCTGCGATAGCCACAGGCGATGCAGATGGGAATAGCAATATGGGAATCAATACATCACGCAATCCTGCCTGCAAAGTGATGCCTGAAATCAAACAACCCACAGAAACGATGGCGCCTGTTCCTAAAAAAAGGATAAGCGCAAATTGAAAAAATGAAAAGTTGGCCGGTAGATTTAAGAAAATAAAAAAGGGGACAATGAACAAGATTTCTGACATCAAGACGAAGAAAAGTGCCGAAATAACTTTTGATATATAAACTGTTCCACGATCCACCGGTGCTGATATCCAACTCCACATGGCATGTTCTTCCCGCTCTAGCGAGAAAAGACGATTCAGCCCCAGAACAGATGTAAACAGGATCACTACCCACAAGAGTCCCGGAGCAAATGTGCGAATTAACATCGGTGCCACTTGGAACGCCAAGGCGAAAATCAGCGTAATGGATAATCCAAAAAGAAACATGGATGTTATAATCTCTTTGGATCGCCATTCAATTTTCAAGTCTTTTAGTATAAAATGAATCAACATTATTTTAATTCTATAATTCGGTCTGTGTTGGTACGCAACCAATCAGAATCATGGGAAACAATGATCATGGTTTTTCTCAATTCATTCCACTCTACTATAACAGATTCAAACAATTTGATTCCATCAACATCCAATCCGGTCAAAGGTTCGTCTAATAATAAAATATCGGGATCAAGAACTATGGCCGATGCAAGTTTGAGCCGTTGGAGCATGCCCTGTGAATAAAATTTCACCAATTTATCATCGGCAGAATCGAGCCTTACCTTGATCAATATGTTAGAAATATTTCGGCTCGTCTTCCCATATAATCCGGAAATAAATGTCAGGTTTTCGTATCCGGTTAAACCGGGATAGAGCCCTACGGAATGACCCAGGTAATACAGGTTTTTTCTTGGGTCTGGCTCATCCGGATTCACATCATTCTCTCCAATCCTTATCTTGCCTGAATCAATAGACATAATACCGCTGATCATTTTGAGTAAAGTGGTTTTCCCCGATCCATTGGGACCGGAAAGGCCAATCTTTTCACCCGATTCCATTTTGAGAGAAAAGGATTGAAAAACGGGAGAGTGGTAAAATGATTTGGAAAGATTAGTGACTTGGAGATTCACAACACTTTTTTTAATTCTGCTATAATTTCTGAAATTTCCTGCTTAAGCGCTAACCGGCTGCCATTGAAATCTTCATCAGAGATATTCCCGATATGGTGATCCATTTCCAATTCTTTGATCTGGCGAAGCAGTACCTGCTTTTTTCGATCTAGATCACCTTGGTTCATATTTAAAGGAACCTTTGATTCTCCTTCAAAAAGTGGGGAGATCATATACCACACTATACTGGAGAACAATGCAATGATGGCGGTTGTAAAAACAAGATTCATGGTCTTAATCCTTTGCCAGCAACAAACTGATGATGGTTCCAAAAAATAGCACATAACAGCCAAACAAGTGGATTGATCAAAAATTTTAAATAAGTAATTGGTTGACTCGTACCTATTCCCAAGAATATAAAATAAATATCTTTATTCAATGTACTCTGGATATTCAAATTATTTTTTCCTAAAAAACAGCAGTTTCCTGCCACTCACCAAATTCTGCTTTCATGGCCACAACAATTTCACCCATAGTCACGTATGCTTTGGCCGCTTTTATGATAGGCAACATCAGGTTATCCCCGTTTTTACAAGCTTCCTGTATTTCAAATAATGTCTCTTGCGCTTTTGTTTCATCACGGGAATTTTTCATGTTAGCCAATTTTTGCCGTTGGCCTTCGCCTGCTTCCGCACCGATTTCCAGAATTGGAATATCAATCTCTTCATCATCTTTCACAAAACGGTTTACACCCACCATGATACGTTGATTTGAATCTAACTTGGATTGGTAACCCGATGCGGCTCGTGCGATCTCACGTTGGAAATAACCTTGCTCAATAGCAGGGATCACACCCCCAATATTCTCAATTTCCTGAAAATATTGTTCTGCATCCTCTTCGATCTTATCTGTGAGTTCTTCAATAAACCAGGAGCCACCCAATGGGTCAACCACGTTAGCAACACCCGTTTCAAAAGCGATCAATTGTTGCGTTCGCAGTGCAATCTCCGCTGCTTTTTCTGTTGGCAAGGCCAACGTTTCATCCATAGAATTGGTATGCAAACTTTGCGTCCCACCCAAGACACCTGCCAAAGCCTGAAATCCAGTACGAGCAATATTGATCTCGGGCTGTTGAGCAGTAAGACTGCATCCCGCCGTTTGGGTGTGAAAGCGCAATTTCCAGGATCTTTCACTCTTTGCGCCATACATATTTTTCATCCGCTTGGCCCAAATTCGGCGTGCAGCACGGAATTTTGCAATCTCTTCAAAAAAATCTAAATGTGAATTAAAAAAGAAGGAAAGACGGGGTGCAAAATCATCCACATCCAACCCTGCTTTCATGCCATGTTCCACATAAGCAAATCCATCTGCGAGAGTAAATGCCAATTCCTGCGCCGCGGTAGAACCTGCTTCCCGAATGTGGTAGCCGCTGATGGAAATCGTATTGAATTTCGGCATGTGTTCGGTGCAATAAGCCAACATATCCGTAATGACACGCATGGATGGTTTCGGCGGGAAGATCCATTCCTTTTGGGCAATGAATTCCTTCAAGATATCATTTTGGAGGGTGCCGCGAAGTTGATCCAATGGCACACCTTGTTTTTCTGCCACAGCAATATAAAATGCAAGGAGAACAATGGCAGGACCGTTAATGGTTTGGGAAACAGAAATTTCACCCAAATTGATGCCGTCAAAAAGTGTTTCCATGTCCGCGAGAGAAGAAACGCTGACGCCACATTTCCCTACTTCTCCTTTTGAATAGGGATGGTCCGGGTCA
>Ga0208113_1000581_pt1 | contig 18253 bp, 20 predicted proteins | sample Knorr_S7_td_NADW_FD_185598 | JGI IMG/M metagenome (GOLD analysis project Ga0208113, IMG submission 185598) | Marine microbial communities from Southern Atlantic Ocean transect - Knorr_S7_td_NADW_ad_2505m_LV_A (SPAdes) (version 2) | ecosystem: Environmental > Aquatic > Marine > Oceanic | place...
GGTTAACATTCTCTAAACAAGCCACATTAAATCCATATGAGTTAGGATTTCTTCGTGGATTATGATGGGTATAAATCCCACAGACTGAACAAAAATAGTGTTTAGCGGTTTTAGTGTGAAACTGGTATAGCTTAAGAAGATCTTTACCTTTAATTACTCTAAGATCATTTGGACCAACCATTGCCATTACAGCATTACGTTTCTTGCAAATTGAACAATTACATCTGACAAGATTTTTTAAGCCATTTGGTAAAGATACTTCAATTTCGACTCCACCACAGTGACAAGTTAATTTTTTCATATCATAAACCCAGAACCACGATCCCTAAAAGTTTTTTCATCTTATAAATTCTACCATATGTAATCGTTTTATCTATCTCTCTAGGTACTAGTTTAGTACTAGTTTGCACAAATTAATTTATCCTTATTGCACTTGCTAATCGAAGGGTAAAAATAAAAAGTAAGTATTAGTTCTTTCGGAATGTCTTGTAGAGTACCAGAGAGTTATGAGTTTGTGAATCTTTCGGATTTTGAATCCAACGCGTCTACCAGTTCCGCCATTCGCCCATTCTTCATTTAACTTTATATAGTTTATAAAATAATAGTATAAGAAGAATTATTGTATTAAAAGAGAATATGTTCAAAGAACTTTATTTAAAAGCAATAAGGCTTGCTGGGCATAAAAGTTCAAAATTTTATTTGGCAATATTATCATTTGCAGAAAGTTCTTTTTTCCCAATACCACCAGATGTCATGATTGTTCCAATGGTAATAGCGCAAAAAAATGAATTTAAAAAAATCTTTATTATAGCTACTTTGTTTTCTGTTTTGGGTAGTTTATTTGGATACTTTATAGGTTCTGTTTTTCTAGACCTATCCATGAGCATTATAGAACTTTATGGCTATGAACAGAAAGTCAATGATCTTAAAAATACCATGTCCAATACTGGGAACATGTTGGTTTGGTTTGGTTTATTGTTTTTAGCTGGTTTTACTCCATTACCATTTAAAGTATTTACAATTACCAGTGGGATAATTGGTTTTAATATATTTATATTCTTGATCATTTGTTTAATGGGAAGAGGTTTAAGATTTTTTTTAGTTTCTTTTTTTACAGCAAAGTTTGGCCAAAATTTTGTAAATTTTTTAGAAAAAAAGGGAGCTTTGTGGTTTACAATTATTGGGGTAGTTTTAGTAATTATTGGGATAATTATATATTTTATTTTTAAATAAAATGCTGGAATTAAAAAATAAAACTACAATAACAATAATTTTATTATTAAGTATTGTTATTTTATTAATAGCCTTTTTTATTCAATATATTTTAGGGCACGCTCCATGTAATCTTTGCCTAATTGAAAGAATTCCATATTTATTAGCAATAATAATAATACCTGTAGGCCTATTTAATAAAAAATTTGAAAAAATTGTATTCTTGTTTTTAGGTCTAATATTCTTAGCAGGAACTATTTTATCCTTTTATCATTTTGGTATTGAACAGGGATTTTTTTCTGAGTCATTAGTTTGTAACGCGTCATTAGAAAATGCTAATTTATCTAAAGATGACCTACTTAAAGAACTGCAAAAAAATCAAATAAGCTGCAAGGATGTTAGCTTTAAAATTGTTGGTTTGTCACTTGCTACAATAAATACAATTATATCTTTATTATTGAGTGTTATAACTATAAAACTTTTTTTAAATCATGAAAAAAACAAATAAAAAAAAAATAGAAGAATTTATAAGAGTTGATCACGCTGGAGAAAGAGGTGCCATTAAAATTTACGAAGGTCAGCTATTAGCATTAAATACTGTATTTAAAGACGAAAAATTAAAAAAAACTATTGAAGAGATGAAGCTCAATGAAAAAGAACACTTAGATTTTTTTGAAAAAGAATTAAAAAAAAGAAATATAAAGCCCACTAAATTTCTCCCTATATGGGATCTATTAGGAGTTGGCTTAGGTTTTGGAACTACGCTTCTTGGAAAAAAGGCAGCAATGCTTTGTACAGCTTCTGTTGAAGAAGTTATCGATGAACATTATCAAAAACAGATAAATCAAATTGAAGATGATGAAAAACAATTAAAAAAAAAAATAATTAAGTTCAAAGAAGATGAATTACATCATAAAGATATTGCTTACGATGAAGGAGCCTCTAAAGAAGGAATATATTCAATACTAGACAAAATAATTAAAACTGGATCAAGAATTGCAATAAATATATCTGAGAAAGTCTGATTAAGGTTCTAGTTCTACGTCCCAATATAAATAATCCATCCAACTCTTATGTAAATAATTAGGTGGAAAATTTTTTCCATTCTTATGTAGATCTTCAGTAGTTGGTTGATAAGGTATTTGATTTAAAGCCATTTCAGGACTTACAAAAAAACGACCACCTTTTTTGATGTTACAACTTGAGCAAGCTGTTACTACGTTGTCCCAATTAGTTTTTCCTCCTTTTGATCTGGGTAGCAAATGATCAAAAGTTAATTCTTTTTTGCTTCCACAATACTGACATCTAAATTTATCTCTCAAAAAAACATTAAATCTTGTAAAATTAGGATTAGACCGTGGTTTAATATAACTTTTCAATGCTATCACACTAGGAAGTTTCATGCTTAATGAAGGACTTCTAATTACTCTATCGTAGAAACTAACAATAACAACTCTATCTAAAAAAACAGATTTAATTGAATCTTGCCAACCCCATAGTGAAAGCGGATAATAACTTAGAGGTATATAATCAGCATTTAAAACCAGAGCAGGGCATTTCTCTAATGAAATATTTTGATCTACAGATTTAAACATTGCATAAGATTAGCTTAATTAAATTTATTAATCAATAATACAATAAATTTATTAAAGATTTATTAAATACTTAAGTTTTTTTTAATATAATTCAGTGCAATACTTGATGCCTCAATAGGAATATGATGATCACAATTTTTAATCATCTTAGTCTCAGCATCAATTTTATTTCGAATTAAAAAATCCTTTGCTTCTAACAAATGATTTGGGGGGACTACAGCATCAAGATCACCATGAATAAGAAGCATTTTTGTTTTTGATGTTATTCTTCTTGACAAATTTTCTTTATCAATAATTTTACCAGAAAATCCTACTATACAATTAAAATTTTTATCGGAAGTTAATCCAATATTTATAGACAACATACAACCTTGGCTAAAACCAGAGAGGCAAATTTTTGAATTATCTAAGTTATATTCATTTTTTATTTCTTCTATAAATGATTTTAATTTTACTTCAGCTTTAATTGTCTCTTCTAATATATATTTAGGATCGTCTCTAGAAAGATCAAACCATTGAAAACCATTAGGATTAATTGAACATGGTTCATGTCCATTTGGACATAAAAAAATCGTATTAGGCAAAAATCTTTTCCAACTCAATGTTAAAATACTGATATCATTGCTGTCTCCACCATATCCATGAAGTAAAATAATTGCATTTTTTATTTCATTAACATTATCTGGATAAACAATTTTTGTATTAAGGCTAAATGTCATCTATTGTAAATTATAATTATTTAAAATAAAAAATGCTAAAAATTTAAGTGTTAATAATTTCATTGTAAAAGGTATAGTTACATATCATGAGTCAAAATAAAAACAACAAGACAGTTTGGAGTACAAGAATTACAAAAGATACTTCTTCTATTTTTCAAAAAGTAGGCAGCTCTCTAAGTGTTGATAAAAGACTTTTTAAAGAAGATATAGCAGGATCCATAGCTCATGTTGAAATGTTGTTTAAACAAAAAATTATTACTTTTAAAATAAAAAATAAAACTATCTGGGGATTAAATAAAATTAGAAATGAAATAATTAAAAAAAAATTCATATTTAATCCAAAGCATGAAGATATTCACATGAGCATTGAGAAAAGATTATTTGAAATAATTGGAGATGATGCAGGTTTTGTTCACACAGCAAGATCACGAAACGATCAAGTTATAACTGATTTTAAAATATGGTTAAGAAATTCTACTAATGAAATAATTAATCTTTTAAACTCCTCAATTAAGATCATTGTAAAAAATGCTGAAAAAAATATTGAAACTATTATGCCTGGTTTTACACATTTAAAAAATGCTCAACCTATTTCTTTTGCACATTATTTACTTGCTTATGTTGAAATGTTTAAAAGAGATAAGCAAAGATTTAAAAATAATATCGAAAATCTACTTGAAAATCCTTTAGGTGTTGCAGCTCTGGCTGGAACTACATTCAACATTGATAGAAATTATACAACAAAAAAATTAAAATTTAGTCATCCAACTAATAACTCAATTGATACTATTTCTGATAGAGATTTTGTTATTGATTTTTTATATGCAACTTCTGTTTGCTCAGTTCATATATCAAGATTGGCTGAAGAATTTATTATATGGAATTCAGATGCATTTGGACTCATTAAACTTAATGATAGAATCGTCACTGGATCATCGATAATGCCACAAAAAAAAAATCCTGATCAACTTGAATTTTTAAGAGGTAAAACAGGCAATGCTTTTGGTAATTTGTTTGCTATGTTAACAATCTTAAAAGGTCTACCATTATCTTATTTTAAAGATCTACAAGATGATAAAGAATTAGTTTTTAAATCTTTTGATCAAATAAAATATTCTATATTGATTTTTAATGATATTTTAAAAAATTTCAGTGTAGATAAAAAAAGAATGTTTGAATTAGCAAACAAAGGATACACTACTGCAACAGATTTAGCAGATTATATTGTAATTGAGCTTAAAGTTCCGTTTAGAAAAGCTTATCAGATTACTGCAAAAATTGTAAATTATGCAGAAGTAAAAAAAAAAAGATTTGATGAATTGAGCATTAAAGAAATTAAAAAAATTGAACCAAAGTTAAATGAGGAAGTATTAAAAATATTTGATTTAAAAAACTCGATAAAATCAAAAAAATCTTATGGTGGTACTTCTTTTGAAAACATAAAGAAAATGATAAATAAATATAAAAAAGAATTAAAATGATTAGAAAAATTATAATATTATTTTTTTGTGCAACTTTGCTTTTTTCATGCGGAAAAAAAAGTGATCCAGAATATAAAGAGTCAAAAAAATTAATTCAGATCACAATGATAGGCTAATGAATTATAAAAAAAATGGCTTATATATTGAAAATATTTCAATTCAAAGAATTGCTAAAAAATTTGGAACACCATCCTATTGTTATTCATTAAATAAATTAAAATTAAATATAAGAAATTTTAAAAAGTATTTTAGATCAATAAATCCATTATTATGTTTTTCAGTAAAATCAAATTCAAATCTTCAAATTTTAAAAGAAATTAATAAAATGGGTATGGGAGCAGATGTTGTATCTAAAGGTGAGCTAATCATGGCTTTAAAATCGGGCATTAGCCCAAAAAAAATAGTTTTTTCTGGTGTGGGCAAAACTTTTGATGAGCTTAAATTTGCTATTAATAAAAATATTCTATTAATTAATTCAGAGTCGGAAAGTGAAATAAATCAAATCGAAAAAATTTCAAAAATTAAAAGGAAAAAAATTGATATTGGCGTAAGACTTAATCCAAATATTGATTCTAAAACATTAAAAAAAATTTCTACAGGAAAAAAAGAGGATAAATTTGGTTTAACTGAAATTAATTTTTTAAAAGCTATAAACAAATTTAAAAATTCAAAATATTTAAATATAAGATGTTTGAGTGTTCATATTGGCAGTCAAATTACTGACCATAAACCATACGCAAAAATGCTAAAAGTTATTGGATCGGTTATAAAAAAATCTAATCATAATTTCGATTTTGTTGATTTGGGTGGTGGCATGGGAATCAAATATAATAAAGAAACAAAAAAACTTGATTACAAAAAATACAACTCAATTATTAAGAATTTCTTAAACAAATATAGAACAAAAATTATTTTTGAGCCTGGCAGATCAATAATTGGCGATACTGCCTTACTATTAACAAGAGTTTTATACATAAAAAAAACTAGAAAAATAAATTTTGTTATTTTAGATGCTGCAATGAATGATTTAATGAGGCCAGCATTATACGGCTCTAGACATGAAATAATGGCATCTATAAAAAGTAAAAAAATGATTAGAAAAAAACATGAATTTGTCGGACCAATATGTGAAGCTACTGACAAGTTTTTATCTGTTCCAAAATTTCAAACTTTGAGAGAAAAAGATATTTTAGCTATTTGTGATGTTGGCGCATATGGCATGGTTTTAAGCTCAAATTATAATTTAAGAGCTAAGCCATCTGAAATATTAATTAATCAATCTTCGTCAAAAATAATTACAAAGAGACAAAAATTAAATAATATTATTTAATTTTTAAGCAAATGATTAGAAGTTTAATTTTTAAGATTTTTTTTTATTTAGGAATAATACTTATTTGTTTAATTTTTTTACCATCTCTACTATTGCCTCAAAAAATAGTTTTATTTGGTGGAAAAATTATGGGACATTGGTCAAAAATTTGTTTGAATATATTTTTATCAACAAAAATTATAATTAAGGGAAAAGAAAACCTCATATCCGAGGGTAAATTTTTTATAGCATGTTCTCACCAATCAATGTTTGAAACATTTTTTATACAAACCATTTTTAACTCGCCAGTATTTATTTTAAAAAAAGAATTATTAAGAATCCCAGTTTTTGGAATGTATTTAAAAAAAATAGGATCAATATCAATCGATAGAGATAAAATTTCAAAAGAAAATTTAGGTTTTTCTGATAAAATTAAATCTGTTATAAATTCATCTAATAGACCAATAATAATATTTCCTCAAGCAACTAGAATGGCGGTCGAAGATAGAACTCCTTTTAAAAAAGGAGTTTCAAGAATTTATGAAGATTTACAAATTAAATGTCAACCGGTAGCAATCAATTCAGGAAACATATGGCCTAAAAGTGGAAAATTAAAACCTAATGGAATATTAGTTGTATCAATTTTAAAAGAAATAGAACCAGGAATGGAAAGAAAAGATTTTTTAAATATCTTACAAAATAATATTTATCAAGAATTGGATAAAATAATTTAGCCTTTCATTGGCATTACAACAAAAATACTATCAAAATCCCCTGGATCTTTAATTAATGCTGGGGACCCAGCATCTTTGAAATAAATTTCTACTTTATCTCCATCTAATTGTGAAGCTATGTCAATTAGATATCTAGAATTAAAACTTATTTCTAAATCATGATCAAATTTAACACTTAAACTTTCCTTACCATCGCCACTATTCGTATTATTTACAGAAAGATTCAGTACATCCTTAGTTAAATCAAATTTTACTCCATCTTTTTTGTCAAGCGAAACAGAAGCTACACGATCAACAGAATCTAAAAATAATTTCAAATCAACTTCTAATTTTTTTTGATTTTCTTTTGGAATTACTTGAACATAATTTGGGAATTTGCCGTCTATTAACTTTGAAATTAAAATACTATTATTTAATTCAAATTTAATTTTTGATTTTATATTTGAAATATTAACATTGCCTTCATAATCTTCTAGTAAGGAACAAAGCTGGAATATAGTTTTTTTAGGTAAAATTATTGGTTCGAAATCAATTTTTTCATTTAATTTAACTTTCGATATAGACATTCTATGACTGTCTGTTGCAGCTGCCGTTAAAAATACTTTGTTATCAATTTCTGTTTGATGAATAAATATACCACTTAAATAATGTCTAGTTTCATCATTGGAAACTGAAAACTTACATTTATTTAAAAGTTTTAAAAGTTGCTTTGACTTTAAAGAAAATTCATTTTGGTTAAAATTTTCATCCGTTAAAGGAAACTCTGCGGCACTTATACAATTTAAATTAAAAACAGATTTTTCTGATTCTAAGTGAAGTTTGTTTTCTCCAATATTTGAAAAATTTATTTTTTTTCCAGATGAAAATTTTCTAACAATATCATATATAATTGATGAAGATGATGTTATTTTTCCTTCTTCAATTACCTCAACATTAGGAATTTGATGAATAAAAATTAAGTCAAGGTCAGTAGCTGTAATAGTTAATTTAGAATTAGCTACTTCAAGAAGAACATTTGATAATATTGGTAAAGTACTTCTTTTTTCTATAACTCCCTGGCAGTAGTTCAAAGATTTTTGAAGATCTTGTTGATTTACATTAAATTTCATTTTCTTTATTGTACAAAATTTTGTTTTTCAAATTATCGATATTGATATTTAGTTCGTTATCTTGTTTTCTTAATTTTTCTATAGTTTTTACAGAATGAATAACTGTTGTGTGGTCCCTATTTGAAAAAGCTCTACCAATTTCAGGTAAGGATTTTGATGTCAATAATTTTGCTAAATAAATTGCTGTTTGTCTTGGTCTTACCAAATATCTAGATCTTCTAGAAGAAAGCATTTCATTTTTGCTAATTTTAAAAAAATTGCAAACAATTGATTGGATTAGATCAATAGTAACTTTATTCTCTGAAAGATTTAACAAATCTTTCAATATTATTTTTATTTCTGACAGAATAGGTACTTTGTTATAAATTCGTGAAAAAGAAACAATTCTGTTTAAAGCTCCTACTAATTCTCTAATGCTTGTGCTTATTTCTGAACTAATGAATCTTTGAATTTCTTCGGAGATATTTATTTGATTAGAATACAATACCTTTAATTCTTCAGTTTTTGCTTTTACAATTTTATATCTCAGTTCATAATCGGTATTTTGTATATCAACAACTAGTCCACCTGCAAATCTTGATTTAATTCTTTCCTGAATTCTAGATAATTTATTGGGTGGCCTATCAGCAGATACAATTATTTGCGAACCTTTATCTATTAATGCATTAAAGGTATGAAAAAATTCTTCTTGCATTGCTTCTTTACCGTTCATAAATTGAATATCATCAATTAATAAAACATCTGTATTTCTAAAATAATCTTTAAACTTTACCATCTCATTAGATTTTAATGATTTCACAAATTGGTACATAAATCTTTCTGCTGAGATAAACATGAACTTATTCTTTTCTTTAAGACTTAAACCTATCGCATTTAATAAATGAGTTTTCCCCATCCCAACACCACCATACAAATATAATGGATTATAGTGCGCTAAATCTTGAGTTACTTTTTTAGAGGCTTCAAATGCTAACTTATTACTTGATCCTAATATAAAATTTTTAAAATTTTTATTTGGATCAATTCTATTATATTGCAAAAATGAATCTTTAATAAATGAAACTTTCTGATTAATATATTCTTTAATATTTTTATTTCTTAAAGAGCTATGTTCATCAGTTTTATCCTGTTTTTTTTCATTAATACTAAATTCTATTCTGTTAATCTCTTTTCTGTGTGACTTAATAATTTGTAGAATCTGGTCTAAATATCTTGAAGTGATCCAATCACGGATAAACCTTGTTGATACTGAAATTAGAATATAGTTTTTAAATTCATCAATAAAATCAATTTTTCTTAACCATGACTCATATATATCGCTACCAAATTTATCTCTCATTTCTGACTGGATAATTTCCCAATCAATTTTTTTTAAAGAAAAATTTTCTGTACTTTGGTTTAAGGTATTTTTCATATAGGAAAAACTCTACTTAATATCTCAAGCAATTGAATGCAATAATTATTTTGTCTTTTCAAAAAAAAAATGAAATCTCTAATTGAATAAATTTGGGATTATAAAATTATATATCTAAGATTGTATTAAATTTATTTATTTTTTTCGTAAAAAAAAAATTGCTTTATTAGTAAAAAAAAAACTAGATCTTGTGTTATAAAAAAAAAATAATTTATATTTTGTATAAATACTAAAAGTTGTGGCAATAAAATTAACCCATAAATAAAAGACAACCCTAAAGTTTAAAAGTTTAAAAGTTTTTTATTAACTACTTTAAGTTGTTTAAAGTGTGTTAATTTTTTTTGTAATTCTTGAAATATTTCTTGACGCGTTTTGTTTTTTTATAATTCCAGTCTTTACAACCTTCATTAATTCAGAATTTAATTTAGGCAAATGCTCCAAAGCTTCTTTTTTATTCTTTGTATCCAGAATAGCATTCATTTTTTTTATCGCATTTTTATATCTACTTTTTCTTGACCGATTAACCTCAGTTTGTCTTGCTATTCTTCTTACAGTTTTAATTGCTGATCTTGTATTGGCCATAAGCGCCGATGGTATAGCTTGCGAATTCAATTGGGTCAATAGATTAATTTGTTATTTTTGACAAGAATTACAAAAAAAAGTTGACCTGTTAGTTATAAAGCTCTTTATGATCTTGCCATTACAATTTTCTCTTAAACACTTTTTATGCTCTCTTCCATATACTTTAAATTCTTTTTGAAATCTCCCGATAGAACCTTTTGTATTCATAAAATCTCTTATTGTTGAACCACCATATCGAATTGCCCGTTGAAGAACGTATCTTGAAAATTTTACTAATTTATTCATTTCACTAGTATTAATTTGAAAAGCCTTCTTTTTGGGATGAATTTTGCTGTAAAATAATATTTCATTCGCATAAATATTGCCAATTCCTGATACAAAATTTTGATCCAAAAGTAAGTTTTTTATATTCTTTGTTTTATTAATTAATTTTTTTTTCAAGTAATCTAGATTAAAATCTTTACTTATTGCTTCGGGTCCTATTCTATTAAAAAATTCTTTTAATTCAGATTGACTATTAATTATTTTAAAATATCCAAACCTTCTTGGATCGTTGTAAATTATTTTAAAGTTAGAAAATAATAATTCTACATGATTATGTTTTTCAGGAAGTGTTCTTGATTGATAAAAACTTAGGTTTGTAAATTTGTTTTGTTTCTTTTTACTAATAAGATGAATTGTTCCAGACATTCCAAGATGAATAATGCAATATTTTTGATTATAAAATTCAAGGATTAAATATTTAGAGATTCTTGAAACTTCTTTAACAAATCTATTTTTTAAAAATTTTCCAAAATTTTTTTGTAATTTAAACCTTAAATTTCTATTTCGAATAGTAACTTTTATGATTTTTTTAAATTTAATCTTCTTTTTAAGAGACCGTTTAACTATTTCTACTTCTGGCAATTCTGGCATTTAGGATTATATTAATAATTTAAATAAACTATTAAATCATGCAACAAGATCTCCAACAAAAAAAAGGGCTGGTAGAAGGAGTTTTTAATAAGGTATTTGACAGATATGACCTTATGAATGACTTTATGTCGTTAGGAATACATAGAATATGGAAAAAAGACTTAATCCAAATGATGAATCCATCAAATGATAAAAAACTAATTGATGTGGGGTGCGGTACAGGTGATATCGCAAGTTTATATATTAAAACTACAAGTAATAAAACATCAATCCTTTGTGTTGATCCCAATAAAAAAATGATTACTGAGGGCAAAAAAAAATTAAATAAATATAAAAACATAACTTGGAAAGTTGGTTATGCAGAAAATTTAAAAGTGCCCAACAATAGTTATGATTTTTATACAATAAGCTTTGGATTAAGAAATACAAAAAATCTTAATAAAAGCTTGGCTGAAGCATATAGAATATTAAAAAAAGGTGGGAGATTTTTATGCTTAGAATTTTCTAAAATTGAAAATTCAAATTTAGATTTTATTTATAAAAATTATTCAAAAATAATACCTTTATTAGGTCAAATTATTGTTGGGGATAAGAAACCGTACAAATATTTAACACAAAGTATTGAAAAATTTGTAAACCAAGAGCAACTTCTAGAAATCATGAAAAAGAATAATTTTAAAAATTGTACATATAGAAATTTAAGTGGTGGAATAGTTGCAATTCATTCTGGCTGGAAAATTTAATGATAAAAAAAATATTCATATTATTAAAACTTGCAAGAAAATTGGCTCTATCTGATGCTTTAAAAATAGTTTCTAAAATACATGAGCCTCCATTAATTATAAAAATATTTTTGGGAATTTTTTCAATTTCTCTTTTTGGAAAAACTAAACAAAATTTAAATCTAAGCGATGAGGAAAGATTGTGTAATTCTGTCCAAGATATGGGGACTACATTTATAAAACTAGGGCAATTTTTATCTACTAGGCCAGATATAATTGGAGAGAAACTTTCAAAACAATTTGAAAAATTACTAGATAAACTCCCTCCATTCTCTACTTATGAAGCTAAAGAGATGATTAAAAAGGATTTGGGAGAAGAAATTTACAATTCAATAATTAATTTTAACAAACCCATTGCAGCAGCATCTGTGGCGCAAGTGCATAAAGCACAAATTAATGATGATGGAATTATCAAAGATGTGGCAGTCAAAATATTAAGACCAAATATTAAAAAAATATTTAATGAAGAAATAGATGCTTTAATGCTGCTCGCTTATTTCATTGAAAGTTCTATAAAAAAAACAAAAAGATTAAAACTTGTAGAAGTTGTTTTTTTATTGAAAGAAATAACTAATCATGAAATGGATTTAAGACTTGAAGCTGCTGCTGCAATTGAATTTAGTGAAAACACTAAAAATGATTTAGGATTTCACGTTCCTAAAATTTATTGGAACTATACAAGTGAGTCTGTATTAACTCTTGATTGGGTTGAAGGAATTTCTATAAAAGAAAAAGATATTTTAGAAAAAAACAATATAAATACAGAAAAATTAGCTACAGATATAATTCAACATTTTTTAAGACATTCTGTAAGAGACGGTTTTTTTCATGCTGATATGCATGAGGGAAATTTACTAATTGATAACGATGGACAAATTGTTCCAATTGATTTTGGAATTATGGGTAGACTTGATAAACTTAGCAAAAGATATCTTGCTGAAATTTTATTTGGTTTTATTCAAAGAGATTACAAAAAAGTTGCAGAAATACACTTAGTTGCAGGTCTTATTCCAAAAGATGTTCAATTAGACGATTTTGCTCAAGCATTAAGATCGATAGGAGAACCAATTTTTGGTCACTCAGTAAAGGATATATCGGGTGGCAAATTGTTAAAACAATTATTCTATATTACTGAAAAATTTGATATGCAAACACAACCTCAGTTACTTTTATTACAAAAAACTATGGTTGTAGTTGAAGGAGTAGCTAGAAAATTAAATTCAAACACTAATATTTGGAAAACCTCTAAACCAGTTTTGGAAAAATGGTTAAAAGAAACGAAAGATCCAATAAATACTCTAACTGATACACTAAAAGATTCTGCTGAAGTTTTAAAAAGACTTCCTGAACTGCCTAAAATTATGGATAAAGCAAACCAGGCACTTACATATCTGGCAAGTGGAAATATTCCTCAGAATTCAAATTCTTACTCTGCTTTAAAAGAGAAAGAGTCTGAAATGAAATCATTTAGAAATCAAAGTATTATTGGTTTATTATTGCTTGTATTTTTAGGTTTCATAGTATTTTAATTCTGACAATGAATAATTTAGAAGGAAAAAAAATTTTGTTAATAATTTGTGGTGGAATAGCTGCCTATAAAAGCTTGGAAATAATAAGACTTATTAAAAAAAAGGGAGCTTTTGTTAAAACTATACTATCAAAAAGTGCTAATAAATTTGTTACACCGCTTTCCGTTACTTCTTTGTCTCAAGAGAAAGTTTACTCAGACCTCTTTGATCATAATAATGAATCTGAAATGGATCATATTTCTCTATCTAGATGGTCAGATTTAATATTAATTGCTCCAATAACTGCAAATACTATTTCTAAATTAAGTTATGGAATGTCAGACGATTTAGCTTCAACTGTTGTTCTAGCTTCTGACAAAATCGTATTTTTGGCCCCGGCAATGAATGTTAGAATGTGGGAACATCCTTCTAATAAAGAAAATTTACAAAAATTAAAGAATTTTGGTTACAAAATTATTGGTCCTGAAATTGGCGATATGGCATGTGGTGAATATGGTGAAGGAAAAATGACAGAACCTGAAGATATAGTAAATTATCTAGATGAATATATCAGTAATATAAAAAAAAATAAAAAATTTAAAGCTTTGGTTACAGCTGGACCAACACATGAATATATTGATCCGGTTAGATATATTTCAAATAAATCTAGTGGAAAACAAGGCTATGAGATTGCAAAATCTTTAAATAAAAATGGATTTGAAACTACACTAGTTTCAGGCCCTACAAATTTGGATCCAATTCAAGGAATAAATCTAATTAAAGTGAATTCCGCGGAAGAAATGTTTAATGCTACTTTAAAAAATCTTCCAGTAGATGTAGCTATTTTTTCGGCTGCCGTTGCTGACTATAAAGTTAAAAATAAAGAAAAGGACAAAATTAAAAAAAAAGAAAGTATGGATATAAATTTAGAAAAAAATATAGATATTTTAAGTCACATATCTAAACATAATTCACTAAGACCTAAACTAGTAATTGGTTTTGCAGCAGAAACAAATAATTTAATTGAAAACTCTAAATTAAAGTTATCTGAAAAAAATTGTGATTGGATAATTGCAAACGATGTGTCAGACTCTTCAATTGGATTTGAATCTGATTTTAATGAAGTATCTATTTTTTATAAAAATATGAATGATGAAAAACTTCAAAAAATGAAAAAATCACTTTTGGCAGAAGAAATAGTAAAAAGAGTTGTTTCTCAATTAAATTAATTTAATGGTAAAAGTTTTAGTAAAAAAACTTGATCCAAAAGTTCAATTACCATCATATAAAACGAAAGGTTCTTCTGGTATGGATTTGATGGCTTTTATTAAAGATCCTATTAAAATTGCTCCAAATACTTCTGCTTTAATTCCAACCGGAATTTCTGTGGCAATATCAAGTGATGTTGAAATACAAATAAGATCTCGTTCAGGACTTGCAGCAAAATCAAGTATTAGTGTTTTAAATAGTCCAGGTACTATTGATAGCGACTACAGAGGAGAGTTAAAGATAATATTATTTAATCATAGTAAAGAAGAATTTGTTGTAAGAAATAACGACAGAATAGCCCAAATGGTTCTCATGCCAGTCTTAAAAATAGATTTCGAAGAAGTTGACAATCTTCCAGATACTCTAAGAGGATCGGGTGGCTTTGGATCCACTGGAAAATGAAGAATAGTTTAAATAAAAGCATTATTGAGAGATATTCACGTCAGATTGTACTTAAAGATGTTGGTGTTGTTGGTCAAAAAGCAATAATTAATTCAAAAGTTTTAATTATTGGTGCTGGAGGATTAGGTTGTCCTATAGCAGATTATCTAAGTAGAGCAGGGGTAGGAACTATTGGTATTGCAGATTATGATAAAGTAAGCCTTTCAAATATTCATAGACAATCTTTATATGATTCAATGGATGTTGGTAAATTTAAAGTTAATGTTTTAAAACAAAAAATTAAATTAATTAATCCTTTAATAAAAATAAAAATTTTTAAAAAAAAAATCACAGATAAAAATTTAAATAACATAATTAAAAGTTTTGACATAATTGTTGATGGAACTGATAATTTTAAAACAAAATTTTTACTTAATGAATATTCAATCAAATATAAGAAAATTTTAATTGTTGGAGCTATCAGTAAATTCGATGGACATGTTTTTACATTCGATTTTAAAAATAAAAAAACTCCTTGCTTAAAATGTTTTTATCAATCAGAACCTTCTGATGAAATATTAAATTGCGAGGCTGAAGGTATTCTGGGTCCTGTGGCCGGAATTATTGGAAACATTCAATCAAATGAAGTTTTGAAAAAAATATTAAATATCGGAAAAGATCTTAGTGGATCAATTTTAATTATTAATTTACGCAGTCTTAATTTTAAAAAAGTTAAATTTAGTAAAAAAAAAAATTGTATATGCACAAAATAATTTTAATATTTTTGTTTATTTATATTTCACAATCAATATCATTTTCAAACGAAAATAATTATTTTCTTATGCTTAAATATAAAAAAGTTAATGTCAGGTATGGTCCAAGTTTTGACTATCCAGTTAAATTTATTTATAAAAAAACTTTTTTACCAGTTAAGGTAATTGATAAAAAGGAAAACTTTAGAAGAATAATTGACCACAAAAAAAATAGTGGATGGATACATATTACTCAGCTTAAAAAAGTTAATTCATTAATAGTTCTTGAAGATAAAATTGTTTTTAAAAAAAATAGTAAATTTTCAAAACCTATAGTTAAATTAGAGAAGGGAAGGTTAGTCTTGGTTACAAAATGTATTTCAGATTGGTGTAAAATTAAAACTAATGATTATAGTGGATGGCTTCAAGTAAATAATGTTTGGGGAGAAATTAGATGATTAGATTTTTATTGATAAGTTTTTTTGTTATGACATTTAATGTTCAGGCGTATGCTTTTGAACTATTAATGTTCAATAATAAGTATTGCATATATTGTAAGAAGTTTTTAAGAGAAGTTGGTTCAGAATATAACATATCAGACCTACCTTTAATAATTATTGAAAAAGACAATGAACCTGAATGGTTTATTACAGCATATGTAGAAAAAAGAATTAAACCTATTAGAGCAACACCAACCTTTATTTTATGGGATGAATTTGAAAAATATGAAGTGGATAGAATAGTGGGTTATGGTGGTAAGGATTGGTTTTATTACCAATTAAAGGAGATTTTAGCCTTTTAAATCAAAACGATCTAGATTCATCACTTTTGTCCACGCAGATATAAAATCAGCAAGAAACTTAGGTTTAGAATCTTCACAAGCATAAACTTCTGCTATTGCTCTTAACTGAGAATTTGATCCAAATATAAGATCAGCACGAGTACCGGTCCATTTAACTTTGTTTGTTTTACGATCTCTTCCCTCAAATAAATCTTCTTCTTTAGAAACTTCTTTCCACGTTGTGTTCATATCAAGCAAGTTAACGAAGAAATCATTTGTAAGTGTTCCTGGTTTTTTTGTAAATACACCATGTGTTGAATTATCAAAATTTGTGTTTAATACACGCATACCACCAACTAGAACTGTCATTTCAGGCGCAGTAAGTTTCATTAGTTGTGCTCTATCAACTAACATTTCCTCAGCTGATACAGTAGGCTTATTTGCTGATCCATTAGGTTTATTTATAATATAGTTCCTAAATCCATCTGCTTTTGGTTCAAGTAAACCAAAAGAATGTGTGTCCGTTTGATCTTGTGATGCGTCTCCACGTCCTGGTGTAAACGGAACTGTTATCTTTTGACCCACATTCTTCGCAGCTTTTTCAATTCCAACACAACCACCTAAAACAATTAAGTCAGCTAGTGAAACTGTTTTGCTTTTAGTATTAAAGCCTTTTTGTATCTTCTCTAAAGTTTTAAGCACGTTAGATAATTCAGATGGATTATTAACTTCCCAGTCTTTTTGTGGTGCAAGTCTAATTCGTGCTCCATTAGCTCCGCCTCTCTTATCTGAACCTCGAAAAGTTGATGCCGATGCCCACGCTGTAGAGACTAACTGGGAGATAGAAAGTCCTGATTTTAATATTTTTGCTTTAAGAGCATTAATATCTTTATTTTTAACTTTGTATTTAACTTTTGGTATAGGATCTTGCCAAATTAGTTTTTCTTTTGGAACTTCTGGACCTAAATAACAAGCACAAGGCCCCATATCACGGTGCGTAAGCTTAAACCAAGCCCTTGCAAATGCATCAGCAAACTCATCTGGATTTTCATGAAAGTGCTTAGAAATTGGTCCGTATTTAGGATCCATTCTCATAGAAAGGTCTGTAGTTAGCATCATAGGAGGATGTTTTTTAGTTGTATCGTGTGCATCCGGAACAATATTTATATCAGCACCATTTTTTTTAGGTTTCCACTGATGTGCACCTGCAGGGCTCTTTGTTAATTCCCACTCATGCTCATATAATAAATCAAGATAACTATCGTCCCATTTTATCGGATTAACTGTCCAAGCTCCTTCAAGTCCACTACTGATAGTATCAACTCCCTTACCACTTTTATAATTACTATTCCAACCAGTTGCTTGATCTTGAATTCTTGAACCCTCTGGCTCTGGACCTTTGTGTGATTCAGGGGCTGCACCATGAGATTTTCCAAAAGTATGTCCACCAGCAATAAGAGCAACTGTTTCATAATCATTCATCGCCATACGACCAAAAGTTTCACGAATATCATGAGCGGCTAAAAGAGGGTCTGGATTGGCATCTGGACCCTGTGGATTTACATAAATCAAACCCATATGAGATGCACCTAATGGATTTTCAAGATCTCTCTTACCGCTGTAGCGGTTAACACCGAGCCATTCTTTTTCTGATCCCCAATAAATATCATCCTCAGGCTCCCAAATATCCTCTCGACCTCCTCCAAATCC